>JGI11772J19994_1000006_pt1 | contig 55166 bp, 58 predicted proteins | sample Etolagsurwater0m_FD_19994 | JGI IMG/M metagenome (IMG submission 19994) | reverse complement strand
TAACTGAAACTTGAATAGTGCTTCTTTCAGAATATCTACTGATGTGGAAGATTGATTGGTTGATGAAAAGAAACCTGATGCTAAAATTCTTCCTCCACTTATACTTGTTCCCCCAATCTTGTATTCCACAGAACTATCAGCACCAGAACTGACCCAAGTTCCACCAGTAGTCGTTCCTGATGCTCGTATTTGCCAGTTGTATTCTGGTCCATTTCCAATTCCCATTATGGATAGTGCGGTCAAAATTACAATCGCATCTAATCTATCTGGAGAAGATTTGAGACGGATAGAAATAACTGGATAATAAGTTCCTGCAGGAGAAGGTAAATCTACTGGTGCTGTGATTGGTGTATTTACTGCCTGTTGTAATCCACTCAATTCATAACCACCTTCGGAAATTACAGAAGAGCAGACTTGCTTCATAGTGCTACTACTTGTAGTAATACCAGTATTGGCAATCTCATATCTCAAAGGAAGAGATGCTGTTGTGATGTAAGTGGATTCAATTAAGTTTGAGTGGTGGAATGAATGACAATGAACAAACTGTCCATCAATCACAAATCCCATTCTGACTGTGCCAAGACCCAACCACTCAATATCCATCCAAAGAATTTGTGCTTTGGAAATATTTAATGTAATACCAGAAACACCAGTTCCATCTAACTTATCAATATTCCAATCATCTTGTGCTACTGAAGTTTCAGTGCCAGTAGACAAACTTCTCTCTACAAAATAAGGAGTTGTGCCATTAATCTCAAAATACATTCCATTATCGGCACCAAAATATCCAATTCTTTGTCTTAGATTTTCTTTTGGTGCGGCAGGAACAAAAGTATTCAACACAAGCAAAGATTTTCCTGGTTGATATGAGAATGTCTTAGTAGTTTCTCTAATTACTGAACAACCAGCAGTAGTTCCAATACCAATATTGACTAATCCTTGAGTTGNTACAAATNCAACTGTAGAACCAGTGCCTACAATCAAACTTTCCCAAAGATTATTATCTCTATATCTGTGAGAACTATCAAATAGTGTAAGTGGTTGAGATATTCTAGTTCTCCCAAAAGCATCTGCATTTGCTGGAAGAACATCAACTGGAAAACGATTAAATCTATCTACAACATTTCCATCCCTTGTTGCAACACCAAAAACTTCAAAAAGACTTCTCTCCTGATTTAAATAATCTTGTGTAGTTATATTCCAAATTGCCATAATTTAAATCCATTCTAATTTACTTGGATGATATCTATTTACTTTAGTAATATTTGTATTTTTTGGCGATGTTGGGTAGATATTATGCACAACTGCTCCAGGATACTCACCTTGAAGTTGCTCTGCTAATTCCCCCCTAGATGGAATTCCATTTTCAGAAACCATCTCAACTCTATAAATGCTTCCCTGCCAAACAAAGTCTGCAGAGAATTCTTCGCCAACTCTTTGTGGTTCTGGAGCAGATCCAATATTTAAAGTTCCATTGAAGTCACCTTGAATATTGATGCTCTCTGAAATAAACTCTTTATAACTTTTCATATCAGCAATTCCAAGCTCTTAAACTTTTGTTGATTCTGCTATCTGGATCATTAGCAGTTTTGGCAGAAGTGAGTTTCTCCTTCATACCTTTCATTCTTTTGCAGAATGAATCTCTTCTCCTATTACCAACTTTCTTTGAAGGTCGTTTTAAGTTATGTCCATCTGCTTTGGCAGACTTACGTCCTGCGTCATTGAGTCCACCCTCAGGATTCTGTCCTTCTTTTCTTGTCCAAGCAGCAGATTCTAAAATGAATTGATCAAAAGTTTTTTGTTCTGGTACACAATCTTCACTAATTCCTCTTGAATGCTTATCCCACATTTTAGGACCATACATACACTCATCTCTTTTTTCCATCTTTTGGCAGAGATCACAATATCTTTCACCTGCTAACATTTTAGCGTTAGCTTCTGCAGACTCAGATTTGTTTCCCCAATTTTTTGCACCAACCTTACGACACTTGACTAATGCTCCAGATGCATAAGCAGATGGCCAAACACTATAACGTGATTTTACTTTACTGTAGCAAGCATCTTTCTTGCCACTACTTTTTCCTTTCTTATCTTTTGCTTCATCTAATTCCAATTCTTCCTTTTTCATTTTTGCTTTTGATTTGGCAAGAAGTCTTTGCTTAGCATCATATGCTGCTTTATTAGGACCGTCTTGTGCCATCTCTCCTTCTCTTCTGGCACTCAACCTAGCAACTAATTCTTTTGGTGCTCTTCTTGTGTCTACTTCTTCTTTCATTTTTTTCTTAGTATCTGTAGAAACATAAGTTGGTTTTGCTGCCCCAGTTTTTTGTTGTTGACCAGGATCTTTTTCTTTTTTCCTTCTTGCAGCAGATCTTCTTTCTTCTGGTGTCATACTTGCTCTTTTTGTAGAAGAAACACATTTAGGAACTCCTTCTCCTGGTTTATCACTTGCACAAGTTCCTCCAGTAACGACATTCACCCATCCAGGTTTACCATCTTTTGATTTGGACTTTCCAAACCAATCACGTAGTCCCTCCTCATTTAAATTAAGTGATCTCATGAGTTAAGATTATTCTTCTTTATTATTTAGAAGACCTTGTTTTAAAAGTTTTGATAGTTCAGCGGTAGATCCTACAAAAAGTGCATTATTGACTGTTGTATTTCCTTTTTTAGTTGGAGCATCCAAGTCTTTCATTTTTTTCTGAAGGTCTAATAGTTTATCTGTAACATCTCCCACAGACTTAATTAATTGTCCAGCAACTTCAAATGCTCTTGGGTGTTCAGACTCTTGTGCCAATTCAAGAATTCCTTCAATTGCTTCTTGACCTCTATCTATCAATTTATATAAGTTTGCCCTAGTATATTCATAATCTTTTTCAGGATCATCTGATGTTTTTTGTTCAGATGTAATATCTACAATATCCTTTGATACTACTTCAATATCAATACTTTTTTCAATTTCAGTTTCTATATTTAAGGCTTTCTCTAAACCTTCATACTTTTTTTCTATCATACTCATACATCCACATCAACTCCTTGAGCAGAACTGTATGTTTTAAAATCTTGGTATTCTGTTATGGTTCTATTGAATCCAAAATCATCTCCCATCTCAATAAATGGATCATCTAATTCATTTATTTGATTATCATCGTTATAGTCTTGAAGAGCTTTTGGTGTAGATACATATCTAACTTCTCTCTTAGCACTCTTAATTGCATCAGTTGCATAATCAACTTGAACTTTTTTAATAAGTCCTTGAGAATCTGATGGAATTTGACTAAACAAGTATGTTTTTAAAGTAAACGTTAATGTATAATTTATAATCCTTCTACTTCTAAAGTCTTCTTCGTAATCATCTCTAAAATTAATTCTATTTAAAATTATTGGAACATCTCTAATCTCATTAATTTCTGGAACAAAATTAATAGAAACATTAAATGATGGTTGAAAAAATGGTAATATTTGTTCTACAATTTGAAGTACATCATCTTGAACTTTTGACATAATATTTAATTCAAATTGAATATTATAAGGAGTTGGCATATAAACATTATTAATTGAAGTTCCATCAGATGATGAAGATGTTTTAAATGTTTGAATTACAGACGACTTTCTAGATCCATCATAATCAATTGAAACCATTTCAAAAGACATCCTAGGCAAAGTTGTTGCAATCTTTCTATTTCCATCAGGAAATTGCTCTATTCTTGCTAAAAACTTTTGTACTGGACCATAAGAAATTGGAACTTTAAATATAGAAAGATCATTATCAGATTCATCTTGTTTTTTTATTGATATATTATTAAATAATGTACCGAATGCAACAACATTCTTTGTAATTATTTTATTATAAAAATAAGTTCCAAACATTTTCTTAATCTCCTTGTTAATTATTTAACAAATTAAACTTCTCCAAAAGGATTTATTTCATCAAAACTAAGAATTTCATCAGACTCTTCTTGAATAACTTCATTCTGATCATATCCAAAATCAGACTCATATGTTTCATATTTTTGAATGAAATATGTAGCAGATGAATTAGATCCAGTTACCAGATCTCCTACAATAAAATCTTTTCCTTGACCATAAACTTTTAATACTTTGGTATCTGGATCCCAATTTCTTACTAATCCAGTAGCATTAGATATGGATCCAGTTACTTGCTCATTAAATATAAAGTTTCCAGTGGAAATAGTAGACCCTGCAGATATTGTAACTGTTGGAGCAGTTGTATATCCAGATCCACAATTTGTCATTCTAATAGTAGATATTCCTCCACTATTATTTAATACTGCTTCTCCAATAGCTGTTACTCCATATCCCGAAGGAGAAGAAAATGTTACTGTTGGCGCAGAAACATATCCTTGACCACTATTTACAATTGATACTGATCCAATAGATCCAGTTGTAGCAATTCCAACATTAAATTGAACTCCAGATCCACCTCCACCAAATAAAGATATACTTGGTTTTGAGGTATATCCACTTCCACCATCTTCAATATAAACTTTATTAATACTTAACTTAGAAGTTAATGATCTGGAACTTGTTGTTGTACCTACGATTCTAGCTTGAGATCCAGATGTTGGAGAGCTTACAATTAAAGTTGGATTAGATGTAAATCCATAACCTTCATTAATTACGTCAACATTTTGAATTCCTCCATTAACAACAGTTGCTGTTGCTGTCGCTGTTAACCCTATACCAGAAAGAGATAATGTAGATGAGTAACTTTCATTTTTAAATGTTGAGTCAATAGATGCTACTCCTGTATTAATTTCATCATCTTCTAATTCGTATACTTCACATCTCAGTTCATATACATAAATTTTTTGCAATTGAAAGAATGGTTTTCTATTCTCCACAAATTTAATTTCCATTAAACTTTCAGTTAATGGAATATAAATTAAGTCTCCTTCATTTGGTCTGGAGTAGTTTTTAACATTTGGAATTGATTTCATCATTTCACTTATATATAACTCAAATCTTTCCTTTGAGATAATCAAATTCATCTCATCAGTAACTCTAACTCCAAATTTACTCATTAATACACTATTATCTTGAAATCCTTCGTAGTTTGCTACATAAGCTTCAATTGGAAATGCATTTTTAAATTTAGAATATATAGCTTCCTTAATTATTTTTCCTTCCGAAAAAATAGATCTAGGCATATAGTAAACTTCTATGCCATACATCTTTAATTGCTCATTTATAAGGTCTTGGACAAGACCTTGCTCAGTATAATTGCCGTTAAGAAAAAATGGATTTAACATATTATCCTATCAAATCGAAAGGAGCAGTTTCATATTCACTCATCATTCTTTCTCTTATTGACTCTAATTCTTTAACAGCATCATCATAAATTTGTCTTCCATTAAGCTCTACTCCACCTGGAAGTTTTACTCCTTGGAATTTAATTAAGTTTTGACCCCATTGCTTTTTGACTGAAGCAGTAAAATATAGTTTTAAAAATGAATCATTATAGACTCCAGTATAATTTGATGGATCCATAATTCTTTGACAATCTATAATAATATAAGTATCCGCTTTTGCTGATCCCCAATCAATATCTAAGTACAATCTATTATTTCTTTTATTAAATCTAATTTGCTTATTTGTTGTAATTAGATAATCAATGTCCTCAACATATGTTTTTGTCATTGCGTAATTAAGTAATCCATCATAACCAACATTAAATGCGATATCATTTAAAAAAAGTTGGTACTTATAACTAAACATATTGTTTGAAACAGTGCTTGTATCAAACTTGAAAATTCTTTCAACTCCAAGAATTGAATCTGGTAAAGTTAAATAATTTGAATTTTCTTCAAAATTTCCACTAGAAGTCGTATAAGTTGTAATTCCAAGAGACTCACTATCACCTCTTGCCTTACCTCTTTTAATGTCATCATCAGTTATTTTGTATTTGAGGTAAACTCTTTCAACACCATCGAAATGACGCTCATAAAAAAGTTGAAGAGCGTCATCCAATCTATCATCAAGTTGTTCATCGGCAATATTAATCTCTAAAACGGGAGCACCAAGTTGCCTTAAAGCATATTCTTTTAATTCTTGTCTTGATGCAGGTTTTGCCATTATTTTTACTTTTTTAACTATTTAGAATGTTTATTTCACTTAGTGTTTCTTGTTGTTTAAAGTAAAGTTTAACGTAACACTTACATACATTTCTTAAGGAATTAATATCTTCAATGGAATCTATTTCTCTAGATAAATTTTCAAATGCAAATAACTTTGTAACATTTTTGAGTTCAATTTCATTGTGATTCATTTTTTATGCCTTTAATTAAAAATTTAATTTCATCAATTGAAGATTTTAGAGAATCGATATCTTTTTTCAATTTTTGCATGGTTTCTTGGTCTTCTTTTCTCTTCTCTCTATTTTGAAAATAATTGCTTCCCTCAGATATGTCAGTATTTATTATTGCATTTGATTTAATATCTCTTATTAAATTTTGATGACCATCTATTTTGGCGAATTTATTCATTTTAAAGCAATTACTCTTAAATCTTCAATAATTGGTGTATATGCTTGATTAGAGCTTGTACCAACAATTTTTATAGCAAATGATGTAAACTGTGGCAACTCGTCAATTGTAAATGAATATTCACGGTATTCATTTTCTAAACTAGAAGGTACTGATGTATCAGATCTTCCATCATTATTTGAAGTGTTAATAATCTTATTATTTACATCAAGATTCAAATATCCTGGGAATAATTGCCAAACTTGATTTTCATCTGGATTGTCATCTCTGTAAATTTTATAAAGAGCTCTAATATCAGAGTATTGTGATCTATAAGCGGAAAGTAAAACTTTTATCGATGATGCACTTTGAGATAAATCAACTCTGTTTGAAACATAAATTAAAGCATTTGGATCATCAACGTTTGAGTTAATTCTATTGTCTACTGAATAAGAATTTATACCAATTGGTTGATTTATTCTATTATTTTCAACAATTAAATTTGAATTATTTAAATTTAGTATAGGTGATAAATCTTGATTATTAGTCGATAAAGTTAACTGTAAAGTAAATGATTTATTATCCTTAAACTGATTAGTATTTAATGATGTAGTTTCATTTATTCTTGAACAAACCATTCTCGGATCTGTAAACTGATTAATACTATTGATCCCGACAGATTCATATCCCTTATCCTTGAATGATACTTCACTACCATCTATACTAGTAGAACTTACAGTTCTAACTGAAGAATCAACAGAAGTAGATTCAAATCTAGTGATAAAGTTATTATCAAATTCTAACTTACTAAATTGCTTATTTTTTGATGCATAAACTTTATCACCACCACCAAACTTACTTTCACTAAACAAACTTCCAGATCCAACTTGGATATAATAAGAATCTATTGTAGGATCAATTATATCGTGAGTTTTGTTAATTCTTTCCAATGATACATTATTAAATTCATACTTATAAACTAAAGAATTTACTGGATGATCTAACTTCGTTGTTCCAAATTGTGCTCTAGTTATATCAACTAATTGATCACTTCCAGTATTTTCATATTTTATAATTTCACCATTAATTACAACATAAGCTGTAGAGTTATTAACTGTAGATCCTTCAAATTCTTCAAATATTGTATCACTTGCTACAGATATTGGACCAGAATCTGTAATTCCATATGCAACAGTTAATTTCTCAGGAAGAACGTCTGAAATAATTCCTTCAATGTCAACTTTATTAGTTAATGAATTCATTCCATGATTTGGATGAAATACTAAAATATGTCTTCCACTATTATATTCTGAAGCAGATGATGATATTGAAAAAATTGGATTTGAAGAAAGTTTATTTTCATTTGATCTTGTAGGAATTTCACTATTAAAGAAAATTGAAGTTCCTGCTTTATTACTAAACTTAGCATTTTTAATTGTAAATTTAAGATCATCTTCTGGAGTTGGAACCCAGGTTGTTCCGTTTTGAGATTTGAATAGAGAACCTAAAGATGGTTGCTTATTAATTATAACTTTTTGAGCTTCGGTGAATGATTGTGTAGAAATTTCAACTTCTCCTACTCTAGATATCCAAACGTTATAATCACTTGAATCTGAAATTAAAACGATTGCATATTCTTTACCTCCCTCTAATCTAGTTAAATTATCAAACTTAAAGTTTGTTGCAACTGAAGCATTATTACTAACCTTTACTTTATTTGGGTTTATTATTTTTTCCAAACCTCCAACAATTTTATCAGGACCACCTGGAAGACCATTTAAAACTTCTCTAATCTGTAGAGTTACTGGTAATGTAGAATCTTTAGTTGCAAAGAAAACGTCAACAGAAGTTGGAACAATACCCTCTGATTCTTCTACAATAAATGACTGCGCTAAAGGATCGTAATAAGTAACAGTTCTGATCTCTACTCTACTTCCCGAAGTATTAAAAGTAGTTTCTGCAGAACTTGTAAACTCTCCTGGAACTCCTAAAGCAGCAGTAGAGGTAGTTAATTTTACAGAAGTATTGCCTGTTTTAAACTTCAATGAACTTGAGTCTGGATCAGGAATAAAAATACTACCTATTAGAGTACCATTATCATCTGAAACTAATTTTAATTCTGATACTGTTGCTGTTGCTCCACTTGAAGATCCGTACAATTTCATACCAGAAGTAACATTACCAAAATAAGAAGATTCATTTGAAATTTGAAGTGATGAAGTATCAACATTCAATACTGTAGACTGAGGACCATAAGATGAAGGAATTTTAACATTAGATTCATATGGATTAACATTATAAGTTGAATCTGGATTATTGAATGTTCCAGTTTTATGGTTTGGAGTGCAAATTCTAAATGAAATTCTATTTCCGTTATTATCAAATCCTCGAACAGTCTCACCGATTGAGAATGTTCCAACTACATTTGATATCTGTAATAACTTAGGAAATGCATAAGTATTTCCTGTTGAATTTGTTGATAAATTTCTAGAGTCAAATATTAAGTTAAACTGTGTAGATGGCTTTAATCTAGTTCCAATAAACTCTATATTTCTAGATCTAATGTATGGAATAGAAGTAGAAGATCTAGTACGATCTACTTGACCTCTTCTATCAACATCAGCAATCTCTTGAACTGAAGAAACTTCTACAGTCCAACTATCAGAAGATGGATTTAATTGAAGTTTTCCAGTCCAAGTTACAATGTTAAATGGATTTACATTTACAATCCTACTTGCAAATGGTTGCTTTTGATACTCATTTTCAGAGTATTTTAATGTTAATGTATCTCCGGTTATTTGAGTATTATTATTAGAATCTAACTTGAGTGTAATTTGATTTTTATTTACTTCAGATTTTAAAGATCCATTACTAATATTTGACCTAAAAATGGATGAATCAGTATTTGAAGTATTATAATTTTGGAAATCATCTACAAAGAATCCAGACTTAAATCTATTAAAACCTTGAGAATCTTGAACTAAAAGATTTTTAGTTTCAACTTCAAGAAGAGATAGAGTACTATAATATTCTAAATTATTAACTCTTTTTTCTATGTCTCTTAAATCAGACATAGTATATCTCTTATTATCAGTTAAAATTATATTAATATCTTTTGTAGCATCATAAACGTAAGGTGAACTTACAATTGTTGCGACATCTAATACTTCTTCTGTTATTTGTGGTTTAACTGGAGTTTCACTAGGTTCTCCAAGCACTAAATTAAAATTACCATTTCTATCTAAAGTTAATTTATCAGTTCTGGGAAGATAGAAACTATAATCAAAAATTATTGATTCATTAGATGAAAGTACTTGAGATGAATTATTTGAACCATTATCAAAAGATCTAGATCCATATTCAAATGGACTTATATTTGATGAAGTGCTATAATCAGATACTCTTGGTCTAATATCAATAGCATCAGAATTTTTTATTCCATTGAAAACTGGAATTTTGTTTTTAGATAAAAATTCTTGATAACTGTTTGCTCCAATTAAATCTCCAGAATCTGTAGACTCAAACTTAAAGTAGTCAAAAATAATTTTTAATCTTGCAGAAGGATCTTTTGATGCTGTTTTTCTTACTAATCTACCAAAATCATAGAATTGCTTTCTTTGACCATTATCTAGAATAAAATCTGATAGTATATTTTCTTCTCCTTCAATTACAGTTAATATTGTAGCAGTTCTTGTAGACTCTTGGAATTTGATATCTTCATTTTCAATAAACTTATTACTAGACTTATACACAAAAGAAATTCTGCTACTAGTTATTCTTTCTGCATAAATTGCAACAGCACCAGAAGTTTGTCCAATAAATACCTCTCCAAATTTCAAACTTCCAGCAGAAGTGCCAGAAAATGTAATAGAAGGTAACTCTGGATTTGATGTAGATGATGATTGATATACTCCGTGAACTTCAACTATATCTGCATAATTTAAACTTATTTCGGAATCTTCAACTCTAGTTCCATAAACTGTAGAGTTAGATAATCCACCATTTCTAGAGGGATTATATTTTGTCCTGTTTACTACAACTGATTGTACTCTTTGTAGTTTTTTAAATTTCTGCGAAATATTTGATTTAATTTGAGTGGTTATCACCTTTGCTGCAGATGCAGTTGCTACACTCAATCCTGTAAATTCTGCATCTTTTCCACCATTTGTAAGATTAAACGTTGCTGAAGATAAATCTATGCCATTACCAGAATCATCAACTAAACTATATCTTTCCTCATCAAAAGCAGCATAAACAAAATCTGTATTGAGTAGAGATGGTAATGTTATCGAATTGCCGGAAATAGTTTGACCATCATAATATTTTTTAGTGAAAATACTGGAATTTAAGAAACTAATTTCTGAAATATTACTATTATTTAATCTCGAATATAGTGAAGAATCTTCAAAGTTTAATACTTCTGGTCTAACTATTTTGATATTTTGTAAAGTTGTTGTCGATCCAATACCACCATCACAAACATTTGTAACAGTAGAAACTCCTGTAACAGTAACGCTAGTTAAAGAGTTATTAATATTAGTAACTTTAGAAAAACTTGGAAGATCTACTCCAGATCTAGAGTATTTAATAATATCATTAACTTTAAATCCAGTAGCAAATGCACTTCCATCAAATGCAGTTATTGTCGAAACTCCTGCACTTGATACAAAGTCGAAAGGTCCATCAACCGATATTTCTTTAGAAAGTAAAGTATCTGAAGCAAAATTGTCAACACCAACAGATTTAATATCTTGTATCGAGTAGTCTTGAATAGAATTAATATTAGTAGTTGTTGAGATGCCAGAAATAATTAAAGGCTCATCTACAATAAATTCACCAGATACTTGATATAGAGTTAAATCGCCACCAGATCCAGATTTAACATATCCTGAGGCATTGCTGTACTGCCCTTGAACGTACTCTCCAACACCTGCAGTTACTGAACCACTTAAAGTTAAGTTTGTATATGTCTGAATGTCAAATAAGTATAAGTTAGATTGACTAGAATCATCTTCATATGAATTATTATGAGATTCAAAATCATATATTTTAGCTAGTCCAATTGTTGTTCCTGCTGAAACAGATCCATTTACCAATCTAGAATCATAGAGAGATATAGAAGAATCAGTGGTTAAACCTATCTTAGGTAAATCTTGAACATTATTAACTCTAATTAAATTCGCAGCATAAAAATTGCTAGAGGATGATTCTACTTCTTTTGTAGTTCTTGGTTTTGGTAAATCTAAAACTTCAGTAGAAGTCGGCACTTCATATCCTTTAACATAAGCTTTTCCTGGAGATATTTTAAGAACAGCTAAATCATCTGATGGGGTAGATCCATCAGAAGTTTTTTGACTACTCAAATATAATCCTTGATTACCCAATCTGTCATTTAAAGACTCTAAGGATTCTACTCCAAAAGGAGAAACATAATAATTTCCCGATTCATCAAAAGTTCTTCTTGCTAATATATCATTTATCCAGGAGTATTGATCATTTTGTTTAATTTTTTTGACTATTCCATTTTCAACTCTAAAGAGTTCAATAAAATCATTGTCAATAAAATCATCAATTTCTTTCTTAGATAAAGATAAAGATATTTTAAACCTATCTGCTCCTGGCGCAGCATAATTTGAAAATCCTTGAGCATTATCATACAATGATAAATCATCATTAGCATCTATAATACTTTCTTTTACATTTAAACCAACTCTATATGATGGAGTATTTGTATATTGATCCAATAAAATTAAATCAGATTCAATATCTACAAAATAACCTCTTATAAAATAAACACCAGATTCAATTTTTGCAGCAGAACCAACAGAACAAGCACTTCTATCAACTGGAGAAATTACTTTAAATACATCTTGTCCAGATTCTATTAAAGTACTTCCTGAAACTACATCAGATTGTACTGACAATTCCTCACCATTTTCAAAAATTTCTGTAGAAAAGTCGTCTGATGAAGATTTTTGATACTTGATATATAAAGTTGTTACGTTTCTAATAGAATTAATTTTTGATAAAACACTTTCTACTTTTGCAGTAATTCCTGTATTTTTACCCTCTACAACTTTTCCAACTAAAGAATTGAAATATGTCTCTACATCAACTCCTTTGTACGTAGATTCGACTTCAACACAAGTAAAAGTTCCGTCATATGCAAAGTTTCCTGGAATTACTATTCCACCATTTGAATAGAAACTACTACCAAATTTTTCAATCTGATTTTGTAAAATCGACTGTAAAGTTGTAAGTTCTCTTGCTTGAACAGTTACTCCAGGTTTAAAGAGTACCTTATAGTAGTTTTTTTGGGAATCAAAATCGTCATAATATGGATTGACATTTAAATTTGTGCTTTGTGACATTTTTTAGAACTCTATAATAATTTTAATGTCTTCTCTTTGTTGTGATGATCTGGTTACAGATGCTCGATTATCTACGTACAAAATATCACCACTCTTTGTATTTATGTCAGGTTTTGAAATACCTGATGTAAATGTTTGACCAAGATATGCTCCTTCATATTCATTCCCACTAATGTTTGCAACACCATAATTAGTAGAAGAAATTGTTACATCAGTAATATCAAATTCGCTAGAACTATAAACCGTAGATGTAGTTATACCTGAGTAATCTGGATTTACAATATAAGGATCGAAAGTTTTTATAATATTATTTGAATTATAGTAGTCTGTATAATCATCTCTACTTTGAGAGTATTTTACTATAGTTACACCTGAAACTTCCGAACTACTGATTAAAGTTCCTCTAGCATTAGTAGATGATTGCTCTATAAATGAATCACTCGCTAATACATCAGTAGTATTAAGTGCTATACCATATAAACCTGATCCAGTATCATCTGTAAAAAGTCCTGAGGTATTATATGTCTTAACATCTTTTATAATTCCAACTGTTGCAAATTGATTATTTACAATAAAGTCTGGGTTTGTTAATGAGTTTTCTATTCTACTATAAACTAAAGCTCTATACGCTCCCAATTCTTTGTATATATCAGCACCATGACCACCTTCTGGAGGAATAATTACATTAAAGATAGACTTATTAGAACTATCTATAGGAGAAACTACAGCATCTAGATTCAAAGTTCCAAAAGTATATCCAGATCCACCAGTTAAAACTTGAACTTTGATTGGTTTACCTAAGTTGTCAAAAGTTACTGATGCAGTTGCTCCAGTTCCATCCCCTTCAATATTACAAGTAACAGTATTTGAGGTAATATTGTATGCTGTAGATTTTTCAATGAGAACAATTTTTATCTCTCCATCTATAGCATTTCCTCTAACAGATATGATTGAAGCATCTGAAGAAGTTTTCCAGTTATTTGGAACTGAAATAAAATCAGTAGAATCATATTTTAAGAAATCTCCAGGAGTAATAGTATAAAGATATTTCCAAACATATCCATCTCCTTTATCAGTTAAATCTGCAGTGTCAGTATGAACTGGGGCTATGGTAGAAGGTAATCCCTTCATACTATTAGAGAATGAAGCACCATTACTTAAACAAATATAAACTCTATAATCATTTATAACGTAATAATTACTATCGTATAAACTACTAAATCCAGTTACTTTTGTAAGGTTATGTATGCTATAATCATGTCTATACATATCATAAGTAGTTCCAGTCTTCCACTCAACTTTAGGAATAACTCTAACTACATCTGATTCTTTTATTCTTTTAACTCCAAGAATATTATCTCTATAAGAATTTAGATAAGTTGTATTATCTATTGGTGATTGTGGATTTGAATCCCAATCTAAAAAATACTCATCAGGATTCGCAAGTCCAATGAACATATAGTAATTAGATTCATTGTTATTATTTGCCGAACCTGCAACTTGAGAGATAAAATTAGAGCAATTTTGAATTTTTAAATTGTCTGATATAATTGCTGGCATTTTAAAAGTCTATTTTATCCTTATTTATCAAATTTTTCTCCATATATTACAATCAACAGGAGAAACACTTCCATCAAAAGTAGAGTCTGTTGATAGACCAACTTCACCAGCAGAAATTGATATGATGGTATGTCCATCAGTGTACTCAGATTCGAGGTAATCACCAATCTGAATTGAAGTAGTATCAATTCCAACAGAATTTGTATTTATCCCTACAAATGTTCCAGGTGCAGTAGTAATAAATGTATAAGAAATAAGTTTAGATTTTAATGATTCTCTTGATTTAGTTATATATTCTCCACCAATTAAAATATCTCTTTTTTGCGGTGTTAAACTTATTGGTCTATATGTAAATGAATCAAAAGATAGACCTTTATCATCATACAGTTCAGTTTTTAAAATATCAGAAGATATAATTCTTTTAGCAGTTCTTTTTAACTGAGTTTCTGGATTTTTTTCTACTATTTTCTTTATATTAAGTTCATCTCCAATTTCTATTGGAGGTATTATGTCAACAATAGATGTATCACCTTGACTACCAGAGTAGAAATATACTTTTACAGAACTTCCTGCTGGAGGAGCTTCAGAAAATATAATTTGAGTTCCTCCAGTAAATGAATATGAATCCTCAGGAGTTTGCAAAACATCATTTACAAATATTAAAAGATTTTGAGAAATATCTATATCTGATCCTGGAGTAGATTCTAAACTGAGAAGATCTCCATTTTCTTTAATATTAAAAGATCTTCTAGTGCCATTTGCAAACTGACTCAAATCATCTAATTTTCTAAGATTACCGATATTCCAAGCAGAAAATGTATCTTTACCAACGCTTAAAACTGTAAATTCTATCCTTTCTGAAGAAATTTGAGTAGATGTGCCAACAATAGATGGGATTGTAAGAACTTCTCCAACTGTATACCCATATCCTGTATTAGTAAGAGTTAATTTAGATATTGTACCATCATCATTAACTACTAAAGATGCTTTAGCACCAATTCCATTCGAAACTCCAGAAAGTTCAACATTTGAATATGGAATTGGAGGATCAATTTTTATAACTGGTGTTGGATCTGATGGTAAATATGTTGAACCTATGGAAATATCGATACTAGTTACATATCCATTTTCAATTATTGCTGTACCATATCCTGAAATTCTTTGTCCATATATGTTTTCAAAGAATACTGAAGTTGCATATCCTGCGACATCTCTATATCCAGAACCACTATAAGCAATTCCAATATTATCATTATCAATAATATAAAATCCATTTCCATCTTCAACTATTTCAGTTTCATATAAAGATGCACTTCTTTGAGGTTGATAATTAGTTCCATTAGTTGTTCCATAAGAAACTATAATACCATTTCTTGGAAGACCTCTAACATTCACATCATAATCTTTAGTAGTAGTAAATCCATTTGCAGAAGATATTCCTGTAAAAATTATATTTGTTGAAGATCCAGACTCATCAAAATAAAATGATTCATCAAATTCAGGATACTGAAAAATATTATTAATCAAAACAATTCCATTATCAGACTTTATTCCTACAGTAGATATTCCAGATTGCGTAAGTTCAAAAGATGAAGTTATTCCATTAAATTGCTCAGAAAAATCATCAAATACAATATTTCCTGTATAATCACTTCTAAGAAAAACTCTTCCTTCAAAGGTGCTACCTCCAGTTATATCTAATAAAAATAAATCAACATCAGTTACTGGTGCTGTTGGATCAATTCCACCTAAATTTTGAATAGTAATTGCATCTTCAGAAATTGCTTTATTATAAGTTTCGGCAAAGCTGAAATTATTTTCAGTATTTTTAATTGCAAAGTAAGTTGTAGATCCTTCTAATCCTTCTGGGGGATTTTGTGAGGATATTGTTATAATTGAACCAGTTTCTATTTTACTATCAAATATATTAAAAGAATTATCAAGATAATTAAAATCTGAAGGGGTTAATTGATACTTAAGTCTAATACCTTCAAATGGAGGATCACAAAAGTAAATAACGTCCTCAACAATATTATATTGTCCAGACATTACACTAGCAACTGTAGTTGCAGATGTAAAATCTTCTTTTTCAGTACCTAAGTAATCTGGACCTCTTAAAATAGTTATTGTATTATTTGAATAATCAACTTTTGTTACTTTAACTAATTCATCACTTATTTTAAGAGTTGATCCTATGTTTATGTTATCTAAATTATTTAAAACTAAATTACTTGAGGTAAAATCTGTTATACCTACAGTAGATGCAACAGAAACTGGAGATTGTATAATATTATCAATTAGAATTATACACTTTGTATTTTGCTTTTCTGCTTCAAAGGATTGAACTGTTCCAATTCCAAGAGAAGTAATATCTATATATTGATTTGATTCTGCTAATGAAGTACTAAAAGCAAGTCTTATATTTTCAGAATCAACAACTATTGGATATACCTCATCTGGTAAAAATGAAGTTGATAAAGTATTTCCAGGACTTAATGTAGAAATTCCTAATCTTTGTCCACCTTCCTCAATTTCGTAAGTTAATTTTTCTCCAGTTTTAAAAAAGTGATTTTTAATTTTTATTCTATCCCTATCTAGGTCTATAATTTCAGAATCTGATGCATTAAAAATTTTATAGAAAATTGAATCTCCTCTATGCTTTAACTTAAAGGAATTAACACCAAGACTAGTTGGTACATATACTGAATTTGTAGAACCTGATACTGGCATTTTATTTTACAATAATGGATTTGTGGATCTTAATATACTCTTTTGAGATAATTTTATATCAAAAGTTCCAACTTCAGACGGAACATAAGAAAGAGTATAAGAGTTTGAACCTGGATCGAAAGTTAAATCAAAATCTATGTCATTGAAATTACCGAGAGCACTATAAGTAATATTTGCCAAATATTTATTCTCTAAGAAGTTTATATCATAATGAACTGCATTTATTTGAGCAACAGATCTTGTTAATGTAACACCAACAGTTTTTTCAATTTCAACTATAAAATTTGAAACTCCATAATCTGAAGTAATTGTTGTTAGTCCTACTGGGGAACTTCCAGTAAATTGTGACCTTGAACTATTTAATAGTCCATAATCACTTTGAATCTGATTTGGAGAAGTTTGAGTTTCTACAAGTAAGGTTGAATCTACATACACAGTAACACCTGTATTTGCAATTCCATCATATGTAATAACTAAATTACTTCCACTTGTAGAAATTCCAACCTCTCCTAAATTATTTAATTCACTTTCAGAATAAGTAGTGAATAAAACATTTGTCCCATTATATAAAAATCCAATTTCTTTAAATTCTTCAATTTGAGAAGCAACTGAAGCAATACCAACATATATTGAACCAGACTGGCACTCAGATAAAGGAGATAGTATAATTTCTTTTTGTGTTGGAGAACTTTCTGCAGGAAACGTGCTAGTAATTGCTACACTATTAACATTTCCATAACTGTTACTTTCTGTAGATACATCTAAAGGAATATAGTCTGTTATAGTTCTAGCTGATATTATATTATTAACATTTATTGGTGCAAACTTCAATAAAATTTCATTTTTATTTTGAGGATTCAATGCAGAAGTAAATGTTCCTAATGGAATGTCTTCAAAGTAAGAGTATGTAATTAAACTTACTCCTCCATTAATAGAATCACTTTGTTTAGTTATAAAAACTTCTGCAAGTAAAGGAAGTTCAAAGTCTGTAAAAAGTGAAGTTGTAGATTCTATAAGAACAAAATATTTTGCAACTATTCCTCCAGTATTAATTGTTGGTAAAGTGTCTACTATAATTTCTGCAAAGGAAGTTTGATTATTAAAATTTGTTGATACATTATCTATAGACAAAACTCTATTTTCTTCTGAAAGTAAATAGTCAGAAAGTTTCCTAGACCTGAATTTTAATAATTCAGAATATTCATTATTATTTTCATCAACGTCCTCTAAAACTAGATCAAAATTATTTTTTGTGTTTATATCTCCAAAAGAATTTATTGATACATTAACTATAGAAGACGAATTAGATTGTTGTCCAGATATAGTCGATTTAGATTCTACTTGTAGATCGCTAAACTTTTTAAATCCTGCAATATGATTTAAATCAGAAACTTGAGAATTCCAATCAGAAATTTGTATTTTACTACGTAAAGAATATGAAAAATTTTGATAATAATCGTTATCAGATAAATTTTGATCATTTACAGAAAGTTTTCCTTTAAATTCTTTCCATCCGAATTTACTAGAAATACTATTACTAACATTGAACTTTGAACTAAATTTATCAATCTTAACTACGTTTCCCTCTGAAAAACTTAAGTTTCCTTTAATATCATCTCCAACTTTTATTGATTCTAAATCTTCAACTTTTACAATATTATTTGTATAATTATCTATTTTGTTTGATATGGACTTTTCACCATTAATATCTTCTCCAGCAATAAATGAACTTTGAATCAATGAAACATTTGCTTGCGGAAGATCATTTGAATTAATTACATAAGCATTATCATATGAAAGCACACTACCAGGAGACTTAGAGACTTGATATCTTAATATGGTTTCATTCTCACTACTATAATTAGTAACTATTCCTACTACTTTAAATGTATTATAAGAATAATCTGATGAATCATAGTTAGTGCCAAGATTTTCAACAAATATATCATCATTGAGATCAAATGGTGGAGGATTTGAAGTTGTAAATCCAGATAATGGTGTCTCAAGAGTTAATGAAACTGTATACAGTGAAGGAGAATCTTGTACAGAACTTGCACTTAAAATCTTGACTCCATTAGAATTATCTGTAAATACTAATTTATTAGAAAATCTATGTAAACCATTACCAGGATTAATAATTAATATTTCGTCAACAGTATTTCCTTTTAAATTACAGAATGCACTAAAGGAATCTTCTAAAGAATTTGTTTCTGTATTAAATAATTTTACTTTAGGAGGATTTAAATAATTTTTTCCAGAAAAAGTTAAGTCTACTGTAGATACTTTATAGTTATTTTTTAAATATAGAACTGAATATAAATTTGAAGTTGGAACTAAAGTTTTATCAGAAGGACATATATTAACTGCTAAAGGACCTATTTCAGATACTCTTCCAATGTTTTTAGTTATAGGAATTAGTACGGCATCTTTACCATCACCTTCTACACTCTTAATAGATGGAATTTTTTTATAATCAACTCCCTTAGAAGTTACTTTTACTTCAGAAATTGGACCTAAAACATCAGATTCTCTAACTGTATAAGAAATTTTATTAGAATCAGATGAACTATAATTATTTTCTTCTGGAGAATATGGTAAATTAACTGTAAAAGATTCATTTGTATTAGTAACGATTCCACTAGTAACATTATAAAGACTTTGTTTAACATTTATTCTATTGTGATTAAAAACTGTTTCATCATCAAATACTTTTTTAGATGTGGATTCAATATTATAATAAAGAGTTGATAAAGTTGTATCTTGAATATTTAAAGTTACAGAGTTAACTCCAACTACAACTTCAACTCCAGAATTTCCAGTTCCAATATATTCATTTTTATAATCACTATCTGTATACAGTTTAAAATGAGTTCTATTTAATGATGATGCAGAAGTATCAAATACAACTTTTTGATTTCTGTAAACATTTATTTCTGGATTATTATCACCATCAATTCTTAGTTTTGCATTTCCCGAACTATATGTTACAGTATAATTTGTAGTTAAACCAGAAGTAACATTTAACTTTACTTTGTCACCAACATCTAACCCGTGAGAAGATGCTGTTGAAACAATAGTTTCATTACATATCGCTTGACCAGAAATTATATTTCTATTTGTTTTTAGTTTATGGAGTCTTCCTGTTCCAGCACTGGTATAATATAACAATCCACTAAACTCATTTTGAATAGTAGTTAATCCAACTACATCATTTCCAAAGTCTACAATGTATAAATTAGAAAAATCCGATAAGAACTGACTACTTAAACTTGTTTGTACATTTAAAAATGCACTATCATTAGAATAAGATACAGATTCACCAGATTTAAATCTGTGATTGGGCATCCAGATTCCTGCTGTTCTAATGTACTTCGTTTGCGAAACTCCAACTCCAAGTGGATATGAAGTAATAGTATTTCCTGCTCCTACAGAGGTATCTATTCCAATAGATACAAGATTAGAATCAAAATAATATGATACATTTGCTTCTGGGAGATCTAAAGATTTATTTTCTTCAAAATAAAATTTATTTTGATTTAAATAAACATATTCGTCAACTGCATATGATGGAGATGAAGATTCTCTTAAGATATTAATTCTATTATTTAAGTAGTCAAGACCAATAACAGTTGCATTCTCATTAGAAATTCTTATTTTAGAATCTATATCAAAAATTGTTATAGAATCTTTAATCTTAATTGAAGTTGTAATTCCAGTTACAGACTCAGAATCTAAAGCATCTTCTAGATTTGTTACAATCTCATCAACATTTATCTTTTTAACTCCATTTAAAGATATAAAAGTAGTGCTTGTAATTCCTGAGATTTTTATAAAATACTCATCTTTGAAATTATGTGCAGTTGTAGCAACTCCTATAATAGTATTATTATCTGAAATGAATGTTATATTTTGAATTGTTTTAGTAGTAGATTCTATAGATGAGATACCAACTCCAGAAAGTTCAGTAATTTCTGCTGATGCACCATATCCACCTGTACCAGTATTATCAAATATTAATTTGCTCCCTATAGAATAACCTTCACCAGAATCTACCACATCAATACTATCAATATCTCCTGATAAACTTTTTAGTACAAATGCTTCTTCCTTTTCGGGATTTGGTCTATAATCAAAATAATCATAGTAATTTAATTCATCTTCAACGTAGTACGGTAAAGTATTTTTAACAATATCTAATTGATTATAGTTTAAATTTTGAGTATGATGGAAATCAAAATTTTCTGGTAATGGAGTGAACTTATATGTATCTCCTATAAAATAAGGAAATTTTGAAGTTGCAAAATATGCATAAACTCCATTTGGATACTCTGGAGTAATGCAGTATCTTCCATTATGCTTATCTAAAGAACCACGATTTTGAATATAAGAATAATCTTCTATGAGACCTAAAGGAATATCTCCTACTTTAGATTTTTTATAACTACTGGTCATTTCAATAATATTACCAGTACCATCAGGATTTTCATACGCATAAGGTCCGTAAATTGGACAACCATCATATGCCCATCCAATTATCGGAGAATGTCTATTTGCATCATTTAAATTTAATAAAGATTCTAAAGTATCTGTTAACTTATAAACTCCATATATGTTTTGATCAGGGTGGTAAACATCATTAACAATAATACCTCTCTTTAGTATAGAATTTGGATATCTATCAACTTCATTTAAAGTATAACTTTTAATTTCACCTATCGCACTAAAGTTGGATCCTATAGTTCTAATTTTAATTGTTGTGTTTGAGTCATATCCAATACCTTTGTTTATAATGTTTACACTGGTAATTCTACCATTAACAACTACTGGAGATAACTTTGCTCCATTACCTACTCCAATAACATCAATTTCCAGTGAATTAAAGTAGTTTTCACCTTGGCTCAAAATAATTACATTAGTGATTTTACCATTAGTAATTACTGGTTGTAGAAATGCACCTTTTCCATTAACAACTCTAATTGTCGGGTTAAGGTTATAGTTAAGATATGCAGTATAGTTTGAATTATATTCAGGATCAGATTCTTCAATTTTTATATCATTAATCGATCCTCTAACTACTGGGGTTAATACTGCAGAAGTTCCTATTGTAGAAATTCCAGAAATTGTTAACGATCCTAAAATATCTACTCTTATTGGAGAATATTCAAAGATGTGAACTGAACTGTCAATTAGGTCAAAATCTACAATATTGTTTAAATTTTTTGTTGATGATAATTTAAAACTATTATCATCAATTTTAACAATATAATAATATTGTGATACTAAAAGACCATCTAAACCACTACCACTAGAATATGAATATGAAATTTCATCTCCGGATAAAAATCCATGGTTTTTAATGTTTATAATGTTATCATATTTGTTGATATCATCTTCTCTCGCTACAACTTTTTTATATTTTAATACCGGATTACTATCAGTTATGTTGACGGAATCTATAACTTTGACTTTTTTAACTGAAGTAAATTTCTGAATTCCAGTTCCAAGAGTTCTTAATTTAATTAAATTCGTTTCATTTATAGCATCATTATATGTTGGTGCTAATCTAAAAGAAGTTCCAGCACCAATAGAAGAAACAAAATAAACAGAGTCATCTAATAATGTTCCATCAGAAACTTNAGTTCCTATTCCAATTTTAGTTCCTGAAGAAGAATCATATATTACTCCATCACCAACAATTAATCTGTGNGGTTCTGTAAATATAAACTTTTCTTCTANATCTAAAGTAGCAACTATATCAGAATTAGCGGCATTAAACTCAAGTTCTCTTGAAATTAGTTTCATTCTAACTTCAGTTTTAATCTCTTCGTTGCTACCATTCTTAATAGTAACTATTGGAGTTTCTACATAATCATACCCAGGATCACTTACAATAATACTTTCAACTATTCCTTCCATCTGTGGAATGATTGATGAAGTCGTATCAGTGCCATCGTTAATCTCAAACGTAGGAGGATTCAATAAATCATATCCAGATCCGGAATTTAAAACTTTTATATTTTCTAAATTTCCAAAATAAACTTTATCCGAAGATTTATAATTTTGAATCTCAACACCATTAACTAAAATTCCGATTGATCCCGGTTTTGTAGTTTTTTCAGTTTTAGTGTAATCAATATTTTTTAATATCTTTTTAAATGATTTTGAAGAAGTAAACTGTTTTCCATATAAAGACTTAGATGTTAAAGTAACTTGTTCAATATCAGGAGTAATAAAATTATTTTGTATTACATCAAGTAAACTTCTAGCAATTTTTACCTCATCAACATTTAATTTTTTGATATAATAATCAATATTGGTAGATAATATAGTAGATACGCCAACAATATTAGATATATTTACAACATCCCCATTTTCATAATAATGTTCTGATCCATTATTACTATCAGATATAATAGTTAATGTATCATTATCACAGGAGAATGAATATTCTTTCTTGTAAGGTTTAATGTTATTATCTGGCAACCCGTTTGATTCAACGTAATAACAATTTGAGTCTTCATATGAATTTTGAATGTTGACTGCAAAATTGCCATCAATCTCAGGATACATTGAAGAATTTGATCTAAACGGAATTCTTCTAATTTTTATTTGGTTATTTTTATAATTTTTTAAATTTTGAGCATCACTAATTGTAAAAGATCTCTCAGAGTTAACATTACTAACAATAGAGTTAGTTATTTTTTCACCTCTAGATGAATTATAAACTTCAACAGCATCACCCTCTTTTAGGTAATGTGGATATTTAGTTTTCACAAAACCATTAATGCTAATCCCTTCATCTAATGAACCTATATTTGTTTCAGCAGGAAAAACTTTTCCGGCAAAAATAATTGATGGTACATTATAATTTAATGATTCTGTAAATATACTTTTTTCAGTAGATCCTAAGTTTTTAATATTAATTTTATCCCCTTCATTTATTAAAACTAGACCACTTGAATCAATATTTGAAACTGTATTAATAATTCTTAACTTGACGACAGAATTGATATTACCATCTTCATAAGAATATACAAAATTATCTGCATATACTTTAGTTGAAGAATTGATATCGCTTTGTATTCCTGAGCAGTTCAAGAACTCTGTTGAAGTCTTATCCGTATAAGTTATCTCAGACCCATCAATAATTAACTTACCACTGCTATCAAATCCAACTGTAGATACAACTGGAATTGTAGTGCTATTACTAGAAACTTCAGAAACTACATATGTTTTTGGGGTAGTTTTAAATTCTCCAAAAATAGATCCTTTTGGATTTAAGTTATTAGAATATCCTGAAAATATACTAACTTTATAAAAAATATTTTCTCCAATATTTAAAGAACTGACAGAATAAATTGATCCATTAGACTCTAAAACTGATCCTGAAATATTTTTATCTTGATATAGAGTTTGACCATTTAACTTTAAAGGATCTCCTTCAACTAAATCGCAAACAAAGTTTTCAACTACAATCCACTTGTCATCTGAAGGAGCGAATAAAAAGTCTTTTGGTTTAATAACTTCTACTTTTTCTCCAAAAAGAACTTTAAATAAAATTTCAAAGGATTCATCAGTTCCTTTAGACTGATAAAAGTCTTTAGCTTTACTAATAAAGTTGGGAATATCAATTCTAGAATCAAAATTTAAGTCTTCAAATCCAGGAATGAACTGGGATTTAGTCTTTTTAAAAAATTCAATTAAGAATAAATTACTTAAGTTATCTACAGAATCCCCATCTTTATGGAAATCTGATTCCGATTGTGAAAATACAAGATACTCTGGATCATTTTCCTTTACAATCGATTCAATTGCACTAAATCCTCTTACACAACCAGTAAAAGAATTTGTAGTTATTCCAGTATAAGTTATAATCTCATCATTAATTTTTAAAAGACCATACTTTTCTGGCCAACCTTTAGTAGATACTACAGGAATTGTCTCTTCAAAAATATCAATATCAGAAGATAGTGTTGTTTTTGTGATTAGATTACTTGAATCAAACGAATCAAAATTTTTATACTCAATTAAGTTTTCAGCAATATCTACAGTTCCACCTTGAAACTCTTGTGATATGTAATATTGCTTTAAAAATTCTGCAAAATTTGGATTCTCTGTGAAAATAAATTCTGGAATTTGATTTTCAACAACATCACTAATTTTAATTACTTTTTTATCTTGATTCATTTTAAATTCTTATCTTTGAGTCTGAAAAATAACTTGATTCTGGAGTAAATCTACTTCCGGAAACATTTTCTCCTGATGAAATTATGTCCTTAACAGGACTAATGATACTTCTTCCGATGTCCAATTTCAAATAGATTGATTTTTTAGCAATTACATCGTTTGAATGTGGAATTGCATCAATTTCAATTATATTATTTTGTAAAATAGTTGAAGTTACATTTATATTATCTATATCAATTTTTCCAGTGGTATAATTTATAGATCCAACGTTTTGAACTTTAATGGTAACTTTATCTTCAACGTAAGAAAATAAGAATAAAGTTCCTTTAGATAGATTGGAATCTGGTTGATCACCGATATAAACTGTTTCACTAATTCCGTTAACCTTAAATCCTGTTGAACGAATATTGTGGTTCTGATTTAAGACATTAAATTCATTTTCAAAGCAAATTGAGTATTTTGTTGGAGTATTTAAAGTTACTGGGATATTACGACGAATTCTTACCTTTGTAATATTTGATGTAATTGCTTCATTTGTTGCGTCAATAATACGAACTGCTTTACTATACTTAAATCTTCCACCAAACTTATTTAAATCTGAAGAATTTGCAAATGTTGTTAAAGATTTTGTAACATTTGACTTTAAATTTGATGAAGATGAAATTAAATTTGCATTGTAATAGAAAGTACTGTATAATTCAACATAAAGTACATTCACATCAACAAACTCTAATCTCATTCCAGAAACTGAATACTGTTTAAGAGACTGACGAATCAAATCTTTTGAGTATTCACTTAAATATTCTGAATTTTTAGGTTTGATTGCAAGAAAAATCTTCCCATATTCTGGATTATCTAACTCTTCACCACCATATGCTGTGGCAGATTCAATATTTGGGAATATTGATGGTAGAATTGCTTCATAATCTGCAGCAGTGACTGCTCTATACTGCGTTGAATAGAGCCTTGGTGCATAATAACGCACTGATTCAACACTCTGTATCTCATCTCCGTTAGATGCTGCCTCATTTACAATGATAGATCCACTATTTTGAGTAATATTTGCGGAATTATTGTCTAAAATTACACCGGAAAACGTAAAATTGGATGCTCCGTTACCAGATCTTCCATTTGTAACGATATAAGTTACAGTAATTTCATTGTTATTACTTAATTTCTTTCCTAAAATACCATCTCCAAAGAAAATTTCATACTTTTCGTCAGAAACTTCCTGGATTAAGAATATTTGAGAGTCGGAATTGATATTTGTGATATTATCTATTGCAGTATACTCCTCTGAAGTAGTATCAGTAGAGGTATTTTTAACTTCAACTCTAATTGTAGAGGTATCAATATAAGGATTTTGTAAAATATATTTCTGATTTGGCTGAGAATCATCGACTATGAACTTTTTTGTAATTAAAGTTCCTTCATAAATTTCAATATCTAAAAAATTTGCTCTATTATTTACGACTCCAACCTGAATATCTTCAGGAATCGAGAAAATGTAACTTGTATTATTTAAATTTCCAGTACAAATAATACCTGCTTTAAGAGTTGCTGTTAAAGAAGATTCAGGTAAATCAAATGCACTGAAGGATATAATTGCTCTTGCTGCCCTACGAGACAAAGGAATATACCCAATATTACGTGCAAGGGATACTACATTCTCACGAATGGTAGCGGAGTCTAGAAACGCCTCGTTTGCCACCATATTAGTGTTGTAGGCAGTCAAATAAGTATTGTAAGCCAGAATGTCAATGAGGATTGAAAAGTTCGATCCCTCAAAATCAAAATCTGTAAATGTTGAATTTGATCTTAAGTAGTCCTTAATTGATGCCCGAATTTGATCGAAGTCTAAATTCGTGAGTTGTGTAAATGCCATTAGTATCGGGTTGGTTGTAATACAAAGTTAATTGATTGTGTAGGAGCACCTAATCCAACAATATCGTAATTTATAGAAATATTTAATGCATTTTCGTCTGGTCGAGGATTAACTTCAACCTTCCTTAATACTACTCTTGGTTCAAAATTATTAATAACAGTTTCAATTTCAATTTGTAATGGATCAAGTAAATCATCTGTTGCAAGTTCAAATATAGATCCTTCAATATTTGATCCTAAAAGTGAATTGAAAAATCTTTCTCCCACTTGAGTGCGAATCAAGTTCATTACTGACTTTTTGATTGCATCCTCATCCCTTAAGGTTGAAATGTCATTTGTTACAGGATGTCTTAAAAAAGATAAACTAATATCTTTAAATCCTATTGATACTGAATTGAGAGGCACTTTGTCTTTCTCAAAAATTATATATGTATTTATTGTGATTTTTCCTATTGAAAGAAACGCGAGTTATACCTATTGAAAGAAACGCGAGTTCAAACTCGCCGCATATAATTACTCTTATAAAAATCAAAGCATAAAAAAAGAAGCCTCTTACGAGACTTCTTGGAATCTGAGAGAATTCAATCAAAGTAATCCTCAAGATATAATGACGCTACCGACATTTTGATAAGGGCAGAAGATGCCATCACTGTAATTAAAAGCGTCGTTAAGTTAACGCTATTCAGTTTTCTGAGAGTATTTGACATTTAACGTACGTAAAAGACATAGACTCTCAAGTCAGAAATAGTTTTAAAGAATTATTTACCTTGACCCCTATAACGCTTTCGCCTTCCATTCCGAGACGATGCAGAGAGTTTCGTATATTGTGAACTCCCCTGTCTCGTTTTTTTCGGACGACTTTCGATAGTGTCCTTTCCATTTTTACCTGGACGCAGTGCCATAATTATGTTTCCGTGGTACTTGTATATTCTACCATAATATCCTCAGGAAGGGGAACCCCTGTTGCATAAAATTCTTCAGTTAATTCATCAAGAACTTCGAACATTGATTCTTCAGAAAGACCTGTATAAATCTTTCTCCCCTGACAGTATATATTAATTTTTTCTGTTTTCATTTGCTGAAAATGTAACTAAATGATATTTATTTTTCGTCAATAAGGAAACCTATTCGGTGATAATCTGAAGAGGTAATATACTTATAATTTTCTTCATTTTTAATTTCATTTTCTGCGCCATCCCAAATAGGAATTGCAACAGAATTATTGTAAACAAAATCTGGATTACTACGAAAATGAACCTCAATTAGTTTATCTCCAATAAACTCACAATTAATCCATTCATAATCATCATATAATTCATTTAGGACCTGAGGGAACTCTACCTGCTTCTCTAACCTCTCCCATTTCTTCCACTGATACAATGGAGCATTCTTTTCTCTTTCCCCTCTCACGACCAATACAGATTGCTTCTGATAATAATCAACACTGAGATGTTCTCCTTCAAAAACCTCACACCAAAACTCTCCTGGATGATAGTGATCAGTGCTATCCTGAATCCATTCAATTCTTGCATATCTTCCCATACCAAGTACATTTGTAATTGGTCTAATACAATAAAAATCAGGCTCTGGGACCTGAAGACCAACTGGTCCACAGCGATATCCCAAAACCTGACTTAAAATTAATTTATCAAATATCCAAAGATCTTTTAAATGACAATGTTTCCAAATGACATCATCAGTTAAAATCATTAGATTACTCTCATTTTTTCGTGACCAACTCTGACCTGTGGATGACACCAGATCTCAAAACCAGCCTTCTTAGCATCGAGACAGAATGAAACATCCTCTCCACACATATCCTGAACCTCTCCAGAGTCGAAGACTTGCATCTGAGGGGCAAACCAAGGATACTTCATTTCAGGATGCTCAAACACGCCGTGCTTGATCAATGTCCAACCAAATCCTGTGTAGTCAACTGTAAAAGGCTTCTTACGTTGCCCAATCGTATCAACCATCTCATGGTTCATTACTCCTCCATTGTTCTTGAAGTCATCCTCCTCAAGCCAATGCGCGACACTTGTGGTTTTTCCATCTTCAGTTGCATACCACCCACAAGCAATATCTTTGTCCATCGCAAATACTGCCCAGAATGCATCCGAGTTAAACACAATATCAGAATCAATCCAAAGCTGATAGTCATACTTCAACTTTCCATCCCAGGGAATTTGGTCAGGTCCTTTCAATACATTTGCCCCTAGGCACTTGCATCGAGCGAAATTGACCATACTTGAATAGTCCTGACTGATCTGAATGCTTGCCCCTGCTTGAACTAGGTCGAAACACAACTGCACAAAACTCTTCAAATACCTATAAGAAACTCCCCTACCTGGAAGACAAAATACAATACTCTTTCCGCGAATTCTCTCTTTACATTCGTTAATATCAAATAGACTATCTTCTTTCTCTTCTTTAGTTGTTGGTGCTTTTGCTTTAACTCTAAATCCTTTTGCCATTTTAAGTAATAATTAGGTTATATTGTACCAACTCAATGATACTCGATTATTTATCTCTTGTCAATCGAATACCCTCATAGGTTTTTTACCACGGAAATTTTTTTCTCCAAAAAAGGTTTTCTCTAAAAAATTTTGGGAAAAATTTTTTTTATTGACTCGAAATCACTCTCTCGATTTGTCACCTCTGTAGGTTAGGGATGTTTGGCATTTTTATATCGCATTACCCATAATAATTAACACAAACCCCCCGGTATAACTGTCAATGAACGAACACGAATTATTAATAGAAACTGCCAATGTATTACTAATACTAACCTGACTGTCTATTAGTAATACTTGGATTAGATTGTATTACTAATAGACTGTCCTTTCAGATTTTATAATAATAATACATCAGGTAAAGTTAATTATAATTATATAACTTACACAATTATAAACTCCCAGAAAACTCTAAAGTTATAACTCCTCTCAGAATCGTCTATAACACGAACTAATAATAAAACAACGAACTATACTCGAATAACCTCTCAGTATGATTGTAGACGATTATAGACACCTTAGAGAACGTATAAAGAACACGAACTGTTGTTGATTCATAATACTCAGAATGAACGAATAGGGGGGGGTCTAAAATACTGCTGTTATTTCACTGTTATTATAATCTAACTGTGTGGTTATTGTCAACCCTATGAGTTAATAAGTTTTCCACAGGTTACTAATAGTTTTCCACAGGGTTGTGGAAAACTTATTATGTGCCACTTTGTGAAGTGTCCCAGTTCTCTTGACACCACGAAGTTTTTGTGGTATTATGCTGGCTAAGATCACAATAAGTGAAGACATTAACAGGCATTAAGAGGAATAATAGAGACATTAACAGGCATTAAGAGACATAATAGAGACATTAAGAGGAATAAGTAATGGTTTTTTAACATATTTTTAATATGTTAACATTTATACCATTATTTCACGGAAGACAGTGCATCTTTCTTCATTTTTGGATTCTTTACTTGTTTCATCCAAGTTGACTTCCGCGAAGAATTAATCTCAGAAGGCAGTTGAGTATATCCTTGCACATCATTAACAAGTGTGATGAATCGAATAAAGAATTGACGTTCCATTCGTTGTGAAGTAGTCATTGATGAGAAGGAATAAAGAACAAAAGTGTGGTCTCTCTCAACCACCTATACACTATAGACCATTTTGAGGTCTGTGCTCATTTATTGTGACACTTGTATAGGTGGCACAAGGGTATCAGAACTCAATGGGTTCCAGTGTACCTTCATTAGGTGCATCATCTTGATCAGGAACAATAGCATTCAGGATCTGAAGAATCTCATTACCAGTATTTCCCTTGCGAAGCATATCAATAGCAACTTCACGGGTGAGATCAAGATTAATGGAAGTCATAATAAAAGAAGAAGTTAGTGTGTACAATATGATGAGTTTAATGACATCATCAGGTCAATTCATCAATCAGAGATCTTTCATCATCTCATTAATAGCAATACCATCAATCTTAGTATCAGTCCATTCAACACCATCTGGAGTTTCAGTTGATCCACACTTATACAAATAGTTCACAAGATCTTGATAGGTTTTGGATCTCCTTGCTTGATTATAGAGTCCATAATGATTACCAATATAAAGTGCGACATTCCAAGTCTCGTAATTTGCCCAACCTTGATAGGTTTTAGTTGAAAGTGTAGAAGTAGTCATTTTGTTAATGGGTTGATTGAATCAGTTAAAGAATGATGCAGGATTACCGCAATCTCCAATGTAATCACCATTAGGATCTCTCACCTCAGCATAACCAAACTCTTCAGCAAGATCATAACATACATCCCACGCCTGATCTAATGTTAATACAGATTCAGATTCTTGAGGTTGTGAAGGACAGAGGACACTGTATCGAGTTGCCATAGTGGTTGATTGATTACCTTGTAATCATAGCGCCTCAGGGGGCGTTATGGGAGGGTTGTGTGCCGGTTTGTGGACTGGCACACGGTCGGTCTCATTGTGAGACTTGATCAACCCATTCTACTTTACTATTAAGATTAGCATTTACATAATCAACAACATCATCGTAATTGAGTTGATTAAGTTCTGGATCATTTTCAATAAATTCATCAAGAAGATTTTTTACATCTTCATTGAAAACTGAAATAACATAATCTTTGTATTCTTGAATTTTTTGAGGAGTCATAATTCTTGTAAATTGAAAAAATTTATTTATAGGATAATAGGGTAATTATACCCCACACAGTTGTTTTGTAACACTTCCAGATGTTTGCCTATGAAGAGAAACACCAGCACCAACAGAATTACCAGATGCCGCACCTGCACCGTTAGCAGATGTTCCTCTCTTTACATTTCCAAATCGCATAGTAGATAATTTCTTGGAAACTGCTTCTTTATCTTCGTGAACTCTACCCTCTTGCTTTTTCATATCATCAAGTCTAATGGAGATCTTATCTGCAAATGCCTTTCTAAAGTTAAGTTTGAAACTACGTGATACTTTAGTTCCTTGAATATCAGCAATGACTTTCTCTGCTTTATATGCAACTTCTGCTTCTTTCTCCATTACCTGAATCAGATAATCAAAGTAAAGTTTAACCTGAATTTGCTGACCCTCACTACCAATCACCTGAAGAGATTTAAGATCTCCACTCTTCTTAAGATATGCTTTTGCATCATAAAAAGATGCAATTGCATTCAGGATTGTTGCGTGTGCTTGATTGATTCTCTTGAATGAAGAAAACTCTTCATCAGAAACTTGTACTTCAGTTGCTTCATTAACAGTGACACCATACTGTTTACAAAGTTTATCAATCATTTTAGCGGCAGCATCTGCCTCACCATCGAATGTAGTTCCATTCTTAAGTTTCAGAATTGATTGAATCTTGGCGATGACTTGAGAGCGATCCATTGCTGTCTGATTGATTACTTCGTAATTATAGCGCCTCAGGGGGCACTGTGGGGGTTGTTAGTGCCACTTCTACAGGTGGCACAAGATGTTAATTAGTCTCTCGAAGTTCTTCATCAATAGCATCAACAATTACAGTATGAATGTAATCAATGTCCCACAAATTTGATAAGACTTTTTCACAAACATCAAGTGGTTTATATTGTTCATTACCATTGTCATCAATAGTAAAAACATCCTCATTGGTATAAATCCACCACGCGACAGGTGCATCTTCACCCTGTTGTGCAATCAGATTGTTGACACGATTTTGAAGATCTTTTAGTGTGTAGTTCATCAGTTGTTAATTGGAAAGTTTTTACAGACAGCATCACAAAGTTGACATATTACATCATCGATGATATGATCCGTCAACTTTTTGTATTCAACCCCACCAAAGTTTGATTCAATGATACAATGAATGTCTTCCATTAATTGTTCACGTTGCATCAACATTTCAAGATTCTGCATTGTCCTCTCGGATTTGTTTAACAATTTTACTTAAACTATCTGCCACATCAGTCATCGCAGATCGTGAATAACCTGTCGCATAAGCATAACCTTGATCTTCAATTTCTGGTGCTTCATAACAAACATTGACCGCATTATTCAGTCGGTCAATTAACATTACCAGTTGATCATCAAGAGGAAAAATGTTCATTTCAAGCACAAATAGACTTTAGACAATTGAAAGAGTAAGTTTCATCATTACGAAGAATTGCTTCGTAAACTTTTACATTAGATCCTTGAAGATCAACACTCCATTCAAGTGCATTTTCAGATGCATCATCAATATCATCATACCATTCTGCATCACATAGATCAAAAGAAACTGGACAAATGATGAACATACATCCCTGATTGATTACTTCGTAATCATAGCACCCCTGAGGGGGTTGTGGGGGGTGTTAGGGACGGTTCTACAGGTGGCACACATTCTTCTCATTCATCCCAGAAATGATAAATTAGGAATAAAATGAATCCAATTGCACCAATCATTAGAAACCACTTCCAAAAGTAGAAGCAAAGTCCAATAATTATCAATCCAAGTAATCCACTTCCACTAAAATCTGAAGAATATTCCGCATCATCACTAGAAGTAAATTGCGGAGTTACATTAATTGCTTCTCCTCCAGTTTGAGATTCCGCAGCAATAGTTGCATCCTCAATGTCATAAGCATCAACAAACATTGTTTGAATTCGACCTGATGGTGTTTTCACCATACATTTCCATTCTTGTATCATTTGAATTACGGAAAATTAAGAGATTACAGTTTGACCTTGTACAAATACCGCATCGACAAGATTCTGAATGTTCCGTTGAATGTTTGCTCCGTATCCTTTAGATACTGGAATGATAATTTTGCCCTCCGACTTTTTGTAGAACTCAAATTGCCCTGGTTGAATCTTTCTCTTCTCAATAGCATCTCTGTCTTCCTTTGCAACTCGAATGACCCTACCGATTGTTTGCAACATCTCAACTGTCGGAAGATTCCTAAGCATAATGCAATGAGTCAATCCGGGCACATTGATACCTTCTGACAGGATTGAATAGTGAAACACAATGATTTTCTTTGTGGGATCATTTCCATACTCTGTCAGTTTTTCAAAGAATACTTGACGACTTACTTTTTTCTTGTCGATATATGCACCGTGCTTTGAGGTGATGTGCATAACTGTGTAACCCATTGCATTCAGATCACCAAGCAATGCAGTCTGTGACAATGATTCCCAAATAATTTTGGTTGATGGTGCTGCAACCAGAACTTTAGGATTCCCCTCCTCGACTTCACTCAGAATCCCAATGATATTACTTGCATCGACAAGTGGCGCATTCTCTTTCGTTCGTATTTCGTTGAACTCATAAGTTTCGACTTTAGGAGAAAGAATAGTTCCCGCGTTTATCAATTCAGTAGCAGACACCGAGACAATGTTAGAACCATAGATATTTGTCTGATTCATTGCAATCTTTGGAGTTGCAGTGAAGAAGTAAGTATGATCTGAGACTTGAGAAGTATGTGCAACACCAACTTGAGTTGCTGGTTTAACTGCATTATGTGCTTCATCAAAATAAACAACATTCATAGGAATGCCAGACTCATTCACCTTCTCAAGAGATTTGTAAGTTGTAAATATAATATGATGTTTATTCAATGCTTTTATAGCAGCATCATAAGTTGCAATTACGTGTGGTTTTGTTGTACCATTCTTATGACCAGAGTGAACGTGAGTAATTGAAATCTCTTCATCTTTTAGAAACTCTTGAAACTCAGATGCAAGTTGCTCAGACAAAAGAATACGAGGAGCAACAACAATAATAGTGAGAGGAGAATTAGATTCTTGAATACGATTCTTTGCATCTGTCATAAAGACATATGTTTTACCACCACCAGTAGGAATGAAGATAGTTCCTTTCTTATGCTTTTTGATCTGAGCAACAGCAGTTTTCTGATAAGAAAGAAGTGGCATAGAAAAGAATAAAGTTTGAGTGTGGTCTCTCTCAACCACTTAACCAATATAGAGCACTTTGGGATCTGTGCTCATTTATTGTGCCAGTTCTACAGGTGGCACAGTTTTGTTAAGTAAAAGCCCTCATCCAGAATTGAACTGGAAATTGATGCTTACAAGGCAACTGTTATACCTTTTAACTATAAGGGCAATGGAATCACATAAACTCCATCATATAATAATCAACAGTAACTTCTAGTTCTGCTGCTTTCCTTTCAATTTCCAACCAAAACTCTTCAGCAAATTTATCATCGTCTTGGTCACAAAAAAGATCGAGTGTGGATTCGTGCATTTTGTTTTTTGATTACTTCGTAACTATACAGAGGATTGACTGAGAAGTCAAGTGGTTTGTGCCGCTTTCTTAGTTGGCACATCGAGATTTTCCATTATGATTTGTTTCGGAAGAAAATTCCAACAATAATAACTACTACTAAATGTAATCTTATCGTTAGGTCTACCATCTGGATTATTAAATTTCATCCTTTTATCAAACATCAGAAGTTGTAGATCTCTATCCTTAAATATTTGCTTTGGTGCAGAATCATTCAACCAAGTATTTGTCATAATTAATGCAAATGGTTTGTTAAAAGATAATGCTCGTTCAAAGTATTTTCTTTTATTTGTAAAAGGTGGATTTGATACAATTACATCCCACTTATGAAACTCTGGTTCATAAGTTAAAAAGTCAGATCCATCTTGAATATGAGAATATATTACTTCATTCTGCTCCCCAATTTGTTTTACAAATTCGCTTTCTTCAGTATCGAATGGACACCAAACAACAGCATCTTTAGGGATATATTTTAGAATTGGTTTTACACCATAATCAGGAGTATATGATTCATCATTATTTCCTGAGGAATACATAATTTTTTTAGAGTTTATCATAGTTCATCCAAAAATACAGGTTCCAACTGAATAAATTTCTGTCTTAGAGATAGTAACACCGATACGAGGATCTTTTGCATTACCATTCTTTTTCTTAGGATATTGTTTCTTTGCTTTAGGAAGAATAATAGCAAGTACATCATTACAATCTAACTTCCAAACTTCTACAATTTTACCACCTTCATAGCGTGCATAATAGTGGTTCTTATATTTACCAATTTTATCTTCTATCAAATATCTTTCTTGATCTTCCCAAGTGTCTTGAACACTAATTCCATTATAGGTTGCATTTATAGTTTTTGCAATAGTAGATTTATATTCTGCTCCACCTTCTTCGTCATAAGCATCAGCACCACTATATTCTTTTGCAATTTGATGCTTCANAACTCCTGCCATATGAATTTCTCTAGATCTTGCNTAAGAAAAAGGATCACCCCAACCCTGTTCATCGCAAAGCGAATACATTTCTTCAAAGAGTTGTTGAAACTTTTGTTCAGGAGTCATTTGTCAGATTGTTTTTTGAGTTTAATTTCAGAGTATCTTTCTGAAGGTATTACAATACAAACATCTCTGAATCTTAATTCATCTAAATGAATGCACATTGTAATATAAGAATCACAAACAAAACGTACAGTGCCATTTTGACCTTGATAGTTGATTTCTAGACCATCATAGAATTCTTCTTTCATTTGTTATAAAGATAAGAACCTGCCCAGTCTGCACGCTTATACATTTCAGTTCTAGATTTTTCATCTAGAAGATTATATCGAATTCCCTTTGCAGGAGATTTCCAACTTGCAGATTTATATACATCACCTGTTTTCATATCTACGAATGCGTGAGCACTTCGATTACCAGCATTAGTGATATGAATAATCTTTGCGTACTTACGACCTTTTTCATACACAAACTTATCCACACCTTCACCTTCACAAAGTTCATCAATTTGCTTTTGATGATACTCTACATTATCATTTTGTAGAATATGACGACGATGCTGATAGATTGCATATTCTTGAAAGTTTGTACGAAGAACATCGCAAAACTGTTCAATCAAGTCAATCACTTTTTCCATTCGTAAAGTTGTGTTGGGTTTTGTGGCAACAAAATCTGCAAATTCAGTCATTTTGATTTGTACTTTCTTTTGAAATGATTAAGAGATTGTTTGCGAGATTTAAGTTTCCCCTTAGACACTCCTCGGGGATTCTTTTTCTTTCCAGAATTATGAATCCAATTAGGAGTGCTCATTGTTCCAAGAGGAAAATGTTCTATTATTATTTAATCAAATAGTCAAGGAGTATTCAATCTCTATCTCTTCAGATTCAAGATTCAAATCATTGATCATTTCATAATAGTCGTCGTAATCGACACCAAGATAACTGGCAAATGATTCATAATCATCGTGAAGAACCATTTCATTGGAAGACATTGAATAACTCCTTTGATCGACTTTTTTAATATAGCACCATCTGGGTGCCTTGGCAAGCGTTTTGTGCCAGTTTTTAGACTGGCACAGCAGGTCTAAAATAAAGACCTGCAACTTGCATCATTTTACAAAGAACTTCTTGAATTTCTTCAAGTTGTTCATCACCAGCATCACTTTCTTCAAAATCTACAAAATCAAACTCTTCAAGATTTGCACTACCATCTTGATATAATGGTGTATAAAACAATTCACCTTCAGAGTCAACTGTATAAACACAACCGTGCTCTTCAGCAGTTAGAAACACACCAGAAAGATTAATGTCATTCATAATTTTTTTCGTAGATAAGTGATCAGTAAACAAATTGAGAAGAATCACATTCGTGAAGTTTTTTCTCTTGCCTAATCTCATTAACAATAATTTGAAGTTCAATAACGTCTTGACGTGTGTCCTCCAAATCTTCTGAAATCATTTCTGCTTGATAAGCACTTTTACATCTTTTATATTGTTTGCAAAGTTTGTCATATTTTTTCTTTGCAATCTTAAGTTGCTTTTCGTATTCTTGAATAGAAAGTTTGAAATTCATTTTGAAATAAGAATTGTAAAAATCAAGATTTAGATTAGACTTGTTTAGAAGATTTTGAACAGTTACAAGGAGAACACTTATAAAGTTCTTTTTGGAACTTTGGAGTGTCAATTAATTCACCTAAAGACATTTCACTGTCTTCTTTTATTGGTTTATTAATTTTCTTGTTTTTCATTTTGGGATATACGAATTGCATTCGTAATTGAATTGGTTAAAACATATTTATTCTTCTTAACCACAACATAAACTTTTTCTTGAGTTTGAATGTCGTAAGTGAATCGAATTGAAGTCATCTGCTTGACTTGACTACCCTCCTAATATAAGGGATTATCCGCCTCAAGTCAAGCACACTGTGCCAGTTCTACAAGTGGCACACATTATTGTTAAGAATGCATCTCAATGTGCCTCTTATGAGCAGCACTATGCATTTCATTCATTGTAATTGAAGGTTCTCCACACAATTCTTCATCTGAGGGTTCATAATCAATAATACTTTCAAGAACTGGAAGAATCTCATATTGAATAATATCAACATCAGATGAATAAATTGTCATATCCATCAAGTGCAGTCCATTTTCTTTTTGAACAACTGCATTGAGAATATCATATGCTTTTTGAATTTCAGACATAGAACTCATTTTGACCACTGACCTCGTTGAACAAGAATTTTACGAATCTCTTCATAAAGAAATCCTTTTAATTTAGAATCTTCTGCTTTATCAAAAGCAGTGTAAAGGCGATTGAGATATTCGTCTTGTGTTGTAACTTTCACGACTTTTGCTTTAGTAACTCCAATTTGACTTAATGATGAACCTGCTTTTACTTTTGACTTTCCAAAATTACCAGATAACCTACCTTGTGTGCGAAGTTTTGGTTTGATCTTAGAAAGATTAGAAAAAGTCATTTAATCTCCTGAGAAAGCATAAAGGAAATAGTTTTCAATGTTGCTTCATAGAATCCAGCAACATAAGGATAACTTTTTTCGTTATCCTCAAGTGATTTCTTACCTATTTTAAGGTTTCTTTCAATGTCTTCTACGATCCTTTCAATTTTAATTTGTTTCATCAAAAATTCTTAGAAAGTACAATAATACGTTCTTGGAGTTTTCTTGCATCTTCATAACAAAGACGTGCTCCCTCTTCACTCATATTTTTTGGTGCTACACCTAAAATACAATCTGAATGATAATTCATCCACTTTGACGTATAATCCATCATTGCAATACGAAGATCTTGAAGTTCACATTCAGTAAATTCAACTGAGATTGTTTCTGGTGTGAAAGAAGTCATCTGTCTCATTTGTTTACGAGTAAACTATAGCATAAAAAAAGACCCCCGGAGGGGTCTGTGTGGCACTTTATAGAGTGTCCTCAGTCAACAAGAATGCTATTAACCCATTCTTCACTCATATTTGCCATAATTTTTACTGCTGCTTCTTGATTATCTGCATAACCTTCATCAAGAAGATGTTCAAGTACAATATCGAATGCTTCCTTCATCCACTTACCATCTTTTTTAACCATTTTGGTTCTCTTTGGATCAGTAGGAAGTCTACGTGATCTTGAAATGTTTCTCTCACTTCCTTTAGTAATATCTGCAACATTTGCAGCAGTTCTTGAAGGAGCAAGACTTGAAGGAATTCTACCACCACCAGGACCTTTTCTTCTAGGTGATGCAAATTGTTGTCCTGCCTCTTTATTTTTCAAGAATGTTGCAGGAGTCATTGAAGCAAGAGGATCCTTCTTAATTTTATCCATATTATATCCACTGTTTTCTTCAACCGTTTCATTAGAAGTTGCTTCACCAATTTCTTCATCAGATGTATAAACATCAAGATATGCTTCTGTTAAACTTTTGATGAGATTATTAGAATCCATTTTAGTTTTTTATTCTTCTAGGAATATTTATATTATTTTATAACTTTCCAGTGATCATTACCTTTTTTTGGTAACCACATATAGTATTGCTTATTCAAAGAACAAACAAAATACATATCATCTTTCTCTTCTTTAACCTCACAAGCGTGAAAATAATTCATTTCAGTAATAAACCTAAACCTTGCTTTTTCTGAAATAGGCTCAACATTAACGAATTTCTTTTTTGTTTTCATTGATGATAAGGGCAATCTGGATGATAAGTGAACTGAGTGCATACTTCGTATGCTCGAATTAGATCTCTATCTCTCTTTACTAGAAATGAATTTAATCCAATGATTACTATTAGTCCTAAAAGAAATTGAGTTGAAAGTTTCATACAAGTTTGATTACCTCCTTAGTATAGAGCATATTTTGCCGGGATCAATGATGACTGTGCCAGTTTTTTAAGTGTCCTTTTAGTAGTGCTCCAGAGAAGATTTGAACTTCCACGCCAACTGGCGGCAGATTCTAAGTCTGCTGCGTCTACCATTCCGCCACTGAAGCTAACTCCCCCGGCAGGATTCGAACCTGCGACCCAACGATTAACAGTCGTTTGCACTACCGCTGTGCTACAGAGGATCATTAGAATTATAATTACTTAAAATGTATTCAACAGTTTTTGCTACATCATTCATAGCATTGCGAAGATCATTTTGTTGACCCGATTCCTGAATAGTTTTATCACGATCATCAGAAAGTGTCCATCGCCATTGATGAAGATGCTTAGAATACCAAAGATTAATTTTCATAAAAATGATAATAGTGGTCGGAACGACAGGATTCGAACCTGCGACATCTCGCTCCCAAAGCGAGTGCTCTACCAAACTGAGCTACGTTCCGTTGTTTATATAAAGCAGGTGAACCAACCTGCAATTTTGGGGCAATCCGTCCCAAGGTATTTGGTTGTGGGTGGGTAGAAGGATTACATTATACCTTCAACAGAGGGGTCTCACTAATGTAAGTTTTCCTCTGAACTTTCAGGACTCTTGGTATGAGTTCTCATATCTCCTGTCTCCAGGTAATATGGCGGCCACCACAGCCTTCCTTACTATACATTGTCGGGTGCTTGACCACACCAACTATTCTGTCATACCCTATGGAGATGATCAATCTCCAAGTGGGTGAAGAGGGATTTGAACCCCCGACTGCCTCCGTGTAAAGGAGGAACTCTACCACTGAGTTATTCACCCGATAAGACAATTATACCACATATAGTATAATTGTCAACGGAGAGGGTGGGATTCGAACCCACGGATGCTTTCACATCGGCAGTTTTCAAGACTGATACCTTAATCCACTCGGTCACCTCTCCATATGATCACTATATTTCAAATTGACTCAAATGTCAATAGATTGAAGTGTTCCATTTTTCTTACTCTGAGAAATAAGTTTACCTACACTTTCAGCAGATGCAATTTTTGATTTAAAGTCTTCAATGTCATTACACCCAAAAAAGTAAAAATTGTCTTGCTTGTAAGTATAGGCAACTCCAACTTTATTCTCATCATAATCGAAGCAAACTTTCTTCACAGCAGACGAATTTTGAATTTCAAGGATTTCCATTGATTCCCTTTCGATGACTTACTCATTATAGGGCAGAGTGGGGCAGAGTCAGGGGCAGAGTGGACGGTTTAGAAAGTGTCCTCAAATTCAGGACAAACTTTGTAAAATTCTCCTTCAACATAACAAGAAGATTTTACCTTTTCATATACTCCAGTTTCATTTTGTCTGTTAAACTCATTCAAAAACTTTTCTAAAGGAGTTTTATTAGTCAAATCTAAAGTATCCCAAAAAAATAAAAAAGAAAACAAAAATAAAGTTTTCATAGAGTATCTTTGTAGTACCTATCATTTTCAATTTTCTTTTCAATTATATGTTCCATTGCTTGACCAATTGAATTTGCCGTTCCTCTAAAATAATCGATACCATCTGGTCCGTCCCAAAACTTCCATTCATAATGTCCGTTTTGATAAATTATTTCTATTTTCATATTTTTAAAATTGATTCCTCGAATAAAATTTCGCATTTTGTATTAAATACATCAATACTCATATCTGGATTGAGTATATCGACTCTACAAATATTAGGTGCTATTTGAATGAGTCCAACTACTATAGTAGTAATTAACATATTTTTCCACCCTCGTAAAATTCAAGTTTAAGTGTCATAATAAGATTGTCAAATCTTTTTTCAAGTGTTTTTAGTCTGTTTTCAATTTCATTTAATCTAGAAGAATCTATATTTTCTTCTTTATTTTCAGTAAGATTAATTTTTTCCATAATCGTTAATTATTCTCATTAGTTGTATTATCTAAATCTATGGTCACGAATCTTTCCAGTTTTTAGTGGGTCTTGATAAAACTTACTATATGATTCACCTTTAGAATTATAATCTTGCTTTCCTGCTAATTGAATTCTTTTCATTTGTTTTTCGTAATCAATTTCTTTATATCTTTTTTTCTCAGTTTGTCTTCCTTTCCTCAAATCTAATTTACTTCTTTCTAATTTTTGAATTTGTCTGTTCATCAATTCCCCAGGCATTTGCTTAAATGCCTCATCAACGGCTCCCGTCATCATCCCAGTTTTTTCACTCATAAACTCTTCAAAGGTTTTCATCTTTGGTCTCTCCTTTTTATTTCTTGCTGGTTCTGACACTCTTTCACTATCTAAATTTCTATCTGCTTCTTTTCTCTTTCTCATCATTCTGGACATTAGTTGAAATCCTGGTCCTTCAATATGACCAGAACGAAGAAATGCTTCAGGTGATGATGCAGCATTTGCAGCAAATGCTAGGGATAATGCCGCATTTGCTGCAGCATCTCTTTTTCTCATTTTTTCAGTAAGATTAATTCTTTCCATAATCGTTAATTATTCTCATCGAAAGTAGAGATACTAATAATATCTAGTCCATCAACTTCAGATTTCTCTGATTTTACAATTGGTTTATCTTGAATTTCCCACATATCAACAATCTCTTCTGCCTGCTTATCAACGAAAGACATTTCCATTTTTACTTTCCTTTCTATCCACTTAATCCATAACCATTCGATAAAACCCAATGCCAAATCTTTAACTATTGGATTTTGATTTTTTGCCCATCGTTTAGATTTTGTATACCAAGTATCTTCTCCACCCCATTCATATTCAAAAAAATTATGTTTAAATTTAGTCATAGATTTTTAATTACCCTCAACTTCCATAGTTAATTTTTCTTCTACTTCTTTTGAGATCCATTTTTTCTTTTGGAGTTTTTGCTGTAAGTCTAGTTATTGGATTATTTAAGTCTCCCATTGGAGCACTTTTTTTCAATTTTTGAATTTCTGGATCGCTCTTTTTCTTTCCTCTAAAAATTCCTTTTTTACCAGCAGAAGTTCCTTGTGGTTGTGGTGCTCCTGGATCATTTGCCATTGCTCCATACCCAGACATTCCAAAACTCTGTTTACTGCTTGGGCGTTTTGCCCTTGCCATTGAAACCACTGGATTTATTCTTCCCTTTCCAGAAAATCTATTAGATGTTTCTTTTTTCCATTTACCATCATCAGATTTCTTCATCACATTTATTTTTGGATTTACATAAAGAGGAGTTTTTTCTTTGCCTTTAACTTTATCCTCTTTACGCATCTCAAAAATATGTGCTTCTTTAAGAAAATCATTGAAGGTTTTCATTATAGATCTAAATTAGTTCTTAGATTTATTTATACTATTTGCCATCAGATAAAAGATAATTTTCAAGAACTTGTAGACGATTATTCAAATCATCAATTTTGTTACTTAATTCATATAAAACATTTGTGGTTTCTACATTTTCATTTTCTAAGTAATTTAACTTTTGATCAATATTAGGTTTATACATTTCCATATCGTTTCACTTTTTTTTATCAGATTTTACAGAAAACTTGTAGTCTTTTTTCTTTAATTTTAATCTACTCACATACTTAGTCATATCATCTTTATGAGTAAAAAAACATATTTTTTTGTCTTTTCCTTCCATATGTTCAAGTCTTACTGGAAACATTGAATATGGAAAAAGATTTTTCTTCTTTTCAGTCATAATCATAATCGTAATCTTTATGTCTTAATACTTCCCAATCTGCATCTGAAAGGAAATCTTTAAGAGCATCTTTATCATTTAAATTAAAATCAATTTGTTCTAAAGGGAATGAAGTAATACACAATGCAGGACCATATTCTGGAGGATCTAATAAAGTTTGATGATAAACTAAAACAGCATCTTCTATAATAGCAGTTACTGTAACTTCTTCAGTTTTTTCATTAACAAAAATTTCTTCAATTAGCATCTTTAATCCTGGAAAAATATAGCAGGCTCACTAGGAATCGAACCTAGAATAACCGCTTAGAAGGCGGTAGTTATATCCGTTTAACTATGAGCCCAGAAAATAATTATACTGGTATTTAGTAATAGTGTCTAGAGATCATTTGTTCCATTCTATCTTCTCTATATTCATCTTCTTCAAATTGTTCATCCTGTTCCCATTCCTGATATTCTTCATAAATTGTATCAGCATCCTTTTCAGTGAGTAGTAAATACATAGAATTTATTTGAATAAAGAAAAGTTTTTTTATATAGACACAAAGAGGGAATTATCCCTCTTCTTTGTCATCATTTGCAAACTCTGCATCAATTTTATCATAAAGTTCTGCAAAAGTAGATTTGGTTTCATCATCAAAACGATTCAAACAAACTTTGATTGCTTTTTCTTTTTTACCAAAAATAGAGTAAGCACGAAGAATATGTACTAGACGACGAGTACTAATTACTTCATCAATTCCCCCATCATTAAAAGTTTTTCGGATAATTTCCGACCAAGTACAAAGGTGGGTAATGAAGTCAGTATGCTCACTCACCATAGGAATACTAAGCGATTCAGCAACATTTGTCAAGATCTTTTTCTCGATTGAAACAGTTGGATAATCTTGCTCAAATGTTACAGGAAAACGCTCAAGGAATGCTTCGTTAAGAACATTAGTACCGATAAAACGTCCATCATCAGAACCTTTACCCTTAGTATTTGCAGTTGCAAAGATATTGAAACCAGCAGAAGGATTTACCCACCTACCAATCTTCTTCAGAAAGACTCCTTTTCCTTCAAGGATTGATTGAAGGCAAAGAATCTTGTTGGAAGCCAAGTCAATCTCGTCAAGCAATAGAATCGCACCGCGCTCCAAGGCTTCGATGACCGGACCATTATGCCAAACGGTTTCACCATTAACAAGACGGAATCCACCAATGAGATCATCTTCATCTGTTTCAATAGTAATGTTTACTCGGATCAATTCTCGTCCAAGTTGAGCACACGCTTGCTCAATACAGAATGTTTTACCATTGCCAGAAAGCCCTGTAATGAATGCAGGATAGAATAGACGGGAGTTAATAATTTTTTTAATATCAGAGAAGTTACCAAAGCTGACGAAGGTATCATCTTTTTGAGGAATAAGATTTTGCTTTACAGATTGAATTGTTGCTACACCTTCAACAGCAGGAGCAGCATAATCTTTTTCAAGTTCTTCTACTTTTTCTTGAGTCACTTCGAGATTCCACTTACCACGAGATACTTTGTATTGAGACAGTTTTTTAGAGAGAGTTGCATAAGTTGTATTAAGTTCAGAAGCAACAGAACGAACAGCATCAGCACCAAATTCAGCACCAAATTGCTCTTTGAGAAGTTTAATTGCGTTTTCCATAATCAAGTAAAGTGTAAAGGACTGATGCTGAACTACTTAAGTAGTATAGCAGGCATAAGGGGTCGGGAGAGTGCCCTATGGACACTCTCTGAACCGTCTCAGCAGACCATAGAAATGAACTCACTGAGAACTTTCTTGTTTGCTTTCTTCTTTCCTAGAGATTTTACAAATGCAGTTTTGATTTGAGTTTTTGTGGCATCTTCTGCAACTTCAAACTCAGAATCGACATTTACATTATTTGAAGAAAGGACAAAGAATTTGTCAAATGCAGTTTTTTCAAGAGATACAAACTTATTCTTTCGGAAGGAAACTTTTACCTTTTCATAATCTGTTCTATCACTAAAATTGGACCAGCAACTGTAAAGTTCTTTTCCATTAGCAATCCTAAAGTTAACAAAGTTAACATTTGTAAATGAATCTTTCAAGTATGTCATCAATACCTTTGAATAAGCAGCAAAATTTCTTTCAGTATAGGCAGGATACATTCTTCCATTTTTACGATTACGAATCACAGTTTGCCATGAATACTTAGCTCCAACGTATTGTTCGCCAGTGTAACTTTTCCTAAAAATTCCACAAGGATTTGTATATCCCTCACCATCAGTTAGAAAAACAACGTTAGTTTTCTGAACTTTGTATTGTGAAATGAAATGTGGAATAACTTGATTCATTGCAATCATTGTTTCTCCAAGAGGAGTTCCAGAAAGAGACATATGATTTGGGACATAACCATATCTACTCTGGAATGCTTCACAGATTCTCCACATAATTTTCATTTGATTTTCCAATTCACGATTGTTTACTTTACTGGTGAAAATATTCATCAAACGAAATGACTTTTCTGGCATAATAAATCCATCTTTTGGTTCATATGTAGGATTGTGATTTGGATCATATTCAATATATGCATTAGGATCATTAGTGAAAGAATATACCTCGAATGGAATACTAACCTTACGACAGAACCAAATCAAACTGCAAAGTTGCTTATAAGTATCAAGCAAATAATCAGACATTGATCCAGACCAATCAAGAATAAAAATTAGTCCATGATTCTTTCCATTAGGAAGAACAGAAATTTTACGAAACAAGTCTTCATTATACTTATAAGTATGAAGTTTGGTTGTATCAAGAATGCCAGTTCTTGCAATTGATGCCCGAGCATACTGATCTGCAGATTTCTTACTCTCAAACTCTTTTACGAGATAAGATACTTCTCTCTCAGATTTTTTCTTAAACTCAATGTAATTTTGATTACTACTATTGACATATTCTTTATAATAATCATCAGAATAAAATTCCTCGTTTAGTTTATGAATGTGACTATTTGGAATAATAGTTTTGCTTAGATCAAACTCAGGAAGTTCAACATAAGAAACTGAATCCGAATCCATTCTATTATTAAGTTCTTTTGATTTTTCTTCAAAAGAACTAGAGGTTTTAGACTCCATCTCATTTATTTCCTTATCCTCAGGTTGCATTCCCCCAGTAGAAGAATCTGTATCATTATCAATATCTTCACCCTCACCATTTTCTTCAGAATCTTTAGAATCTCCAGATTCTTCAGAATCTCCCTCTTCTCCTGTATTATCTTCTTCTACTTCTTCTCCCTCTTGATTGCCCTCACTACTAGAACTTGAAGACATAGATTGAGAGTGATCTCCCATTTGTGGGAAATTCATTTTATCATCATCACCTTTTGTCTTTACATAATTATAGATATTCTGAGAGATTTTTAGAACATCATCAAAAGTCTCAGAAAGACTGATTTGAGTCAAAAATTCATTCTCAACATCATTAAAAGGAATTTGATGAAATGCACCAATCTTGAAATAAAGATTGATACGATCAATCAGACTCATTCTCTCAAACTTTTCATTCTTTACTGAGAAAAAATCATCATCATTTAGTTCCTGATAACCATTATAAAAAGTACGAGAAAGACCACCATACTTTTTCTTCATCATACGTTCGATACGTGCATCTTCAACGACATTCACGAAATCTTTAGGAACATCTGGATACTCTACTTTCCAGTCAATATTATCAGTATAAAGTGCGTGTCCTACTTCGTGTGCAACCAGGAGATCATATACAGTATTACTAGCTTTCTGCCAATTTGGAAGTGTAAGAACACGTCGTTGAACATCAAACATCGCAGTCATTACATTACGATGCTCAACTACAAGATTCTCAGTTGCCAGACATTTGGCAAGCATTCCTTTAACTTCTTTGTTGATCATACAGGGTCTGCTTTGAACTCCTTTCAGTATACAAGAAAAAAGGGGTCCGAAGACCCCCCTGTGTTCCACCTTGAAAACCGTCCCACCACAGACGGGTCTCACATCTCAAAGATACAAAGATGTGTAGACTTTTATAATATAACTCATTATATTTTAGTTGTCAAGTTATTCATATAGTTGACAAGACATCAAAATATGACTAAAATAACTCTGTTAGGTTTGAAGATAAGTAATAGATACTTAAAGATTTACATGACAAGCCACTTACTTAGATTTTCATTTATATCCTTCATTCGTTTCCACCTTGGATTAACTGGCAGTCCATTGCGAATAACNAGTTTACCCATAAGTCCTACNGCATCCCATTCCGATCTTTCAGACCTTGGTACATATTCACGATTGGGATCATAATCAGGGTTTTGTACTTGTTCATCTGAATATCCCCGTATGTTATTTGCAATTGCCCAAGATGGGACTTCATCATCAAGGTCATCTGGGAAGTTTTCTGTTATTTCACGCTTTTGATCTGCATTCCCGGCATCTGTATTGTTGCCAGGTTGAGGGTCGGTTTCTTCATCGTTCCAGATTAAATATTGCTTACGATTTACTACTTTGGCACCATATTCATCTTTTAAATTACGTCCTTGCCAACCAAGCTCTGCCGAATCACCAACAATTCCAGGTGCAGCAGATATTACACCAATAATGTCATTGACATCATCATCGGGCAATGCCATCCTGATTTTATCTTCAACTAAGACAACAGGGATTCCTCGTCTATCTTCGTTATCTGGATTACCGTCTTCCCATTCAAAGTACTCCGCATAGTCAGCATTACCAGTATCTGCACCGCCATCAAATCTTCCGTTACCATCTGCTCGTAATCTGATTTTGTTGTCACCGGCAACTTGAATTTCTAAACATGCTGTCGAATCTGCTGTTCTATTGCCTCTAATAAATGTATGTCCACCTTCTGTTGTTGATCCATTAGCAGTACCATGTCTAGCCTCAAATTTTTGGTTGTTGGCACCATATACTCCACCATCATCAATTCCCGCCAACATATCGAATCGAGTTCTTGTTTGAGAATTGAAATAAACTCCAGTTGAAGCTGACCTAAATTTTTCCGAACCGTCGTAATATATTTTTGTGGCTCCATTGAAAGTATGGTGGATCGCCCAGTGGTTATTTACATCGTCATACAATCCCATTGCACTACCACCGTCGTGCATAAAAACAGCACGACCATCAATGCTGTATCCTTCCCAATTTCCTGCTCCAGATCCTCCACACTGAACTGTTCCATAATCACCAGATACAGATGATATGAATCTGGTTGTACTATTGCAATACCATCGATTAGCAATTGCATAACCATTGACATCTAATCGCATACCTGTACGATTTGTTTCTGAAAAAACTCCTAAATTTCCAGATAGATAGTTTTGCCCTTCACCTGTTAAGTACAATCCATATTTTGTTCCTATAGTGCCAGCATATGATCCGTAGAATAAATGTCCAGTTGTTATAGTTCCTCCATCATGATCAATATGTGCCTGAACTGCCTTTGCATCTGCAATAGTTTCTTCATCACATTCGACTTCAAAATATCCGCCAACTGCATTACCAGATTTACCAGATCCATTATCTGTCTGCAGTGCTCTACCATAAACTGCATAAAGTGTGCCGCCGGATGTACCGCCGCCTCTGTAAGCTAAGAAATGGCCACCATAGGCATTAACGGCACCACCAGCCGCATAAGCCTGGGCATAACCATATACACCGAAAATAGATTGAGTACCGACTCCACTCCCGTTTCCTGTTGATTTTGCTAATGAATAAATACCAGTATTGTCATAGCAAAACTGAGTAGCAGTTGAATCTACCCTGAATCCTTTTAAATATTTTCTGTTGCCATTAGTAGTTGTTGTGTTTGACTTTGAGCTATCTAGAGTAACTCGCAAGCCAGTTAAGGTTCTATTAGTAGTAAACGCAGCTGTTCCACTATAATCAGCATCAACTCTTACTGCTTCATAATCATTGTTTTGTCCAGTTTGGTTGTTGTTGTCAAAAAACCAGCTCTTATATGATGTAATGCCTCCACTTGTGACGTTTATGCATTCTTGATTATTTGCCCACAACTCAAGCTGACCGTCGCCATTTTGTGCAATACCTGTATCGGCATCTCCTAATGCAATAAATGCATTTCTAGCAGCAGGAGTACCGCTAGGAGTTGCTTTAACTCCAATCTTTCCACCCAAGATACTTAGAAGTCCTCGGAATGTAGCATCACCATTTCTTACATTAAATAAATGAGATAGTTGACCATTAGGTACTGTTTGCGAGGTGATTGTAGGACCAAAACCAATTCCATACCAAGACCAAAGATTTAAATTTGCTGGAATAGTATTATTTGTTCCATTATCTTTGCCTGGAGTAATATGATTATCTGATGTTGGGATTTCAGCTGCTGTATCATAATTAGCGACATTATTTGTAAAGGTAATTCTTCCTGCTCCACTTGCGGTTAAAATTCCACTAAAAGTATCATTAGCATTAGATCTTAAATACCTACCATCATCAATAAATGCTCTAACTGCATCAGCAGTTGCGTGACGGATAAATCCATCATTCCCTGTTTCACAGCAAATTCTTGTTACTCCACTAGAAACATCGTTTGGGGTAGTGTTAAAGTAGTTTGCGTAGATGTATCCAGATGAATGTCTCTGTACAATAGTGCTGTTTGATGCATTTACACTAGGTTGTGCTCCATCAAGAGTATCAGCATCAAGACCAGACCCAGCACCTTGATGAGATATTTGCGCTGGGTGAACCATACCAGTTCCTTCATAACCAGCGTTATCATTTTTTGACCATGCAAGACCGGTTAAGTGTATCCTTCCGACTCGATTTTGAATTCTAATCGCAGTAAAATGGTCCAATCCACTACCAATATGCGTAATAGTAGATCCATCGTGAAAATCTGGATCACCGTGATTAGTGTTTTCAACCAGTTGTCTTGTGTTAATTCTTCTTAGGAAAATCAAGTCGCCATCAGCTTGAACTCCATAACAATCAGCATATCCTCCAGTGTTCCATGTAAGGTGACTTATCCAGGCGGACTTATATCCTGATGGTACGTTGTATTGAACGTACGCGCCTGCATCAGCATATCTTCTTTGGTTATGCGTATTGCTAAATTTTGGTTGACCCCAGTTACTGGAGCTAGAACTTTTAGTCCAAGTTCCAGATTCTGCACTTTGACTATTAATAGCAGCTTCAAAATAGTCATGAAGATATCTAGCATCTGATTCTGTTTCTGTGAAATATCTTCCATCATGAGTATGTGAATCATTGACTACAGCAACAGAAATAGTTTTATTTGCACTGCCATCAAATGAAATAGATCCTGTTGCATCTCCAGACAAACTAATAGTCCTAGCAGTTGTTAGCTTATCTGCGTTTGGATGATAACTGTCATGGAAAACATTATTTCCGTCATATTGAAGTAGTAAACTGGAACCCCCAATTCTGAACGCTTTATAAGTTGCAGTAGCTCCTGCAGTACCAGCTGCCGTAGCACTGTATATATCCAGAATGCCTCCACTATTTCTAAAGACAAAACCCCAACTATTATCATTTGTATGTCTCCAGGCGCTACTATAGTATTCGAGACCAACTCCCCAGTAGTGTCCATTTGCACTATTTGACCTAATAGTTAGTTGCCCATTATCATACTCATCATTAGCATTAGACCTTAAGTAATTACCATCAGATCCTGTTGCAGTTACTCCTAGGAATGTTCTTATTGCTGCTGTATCGTTACAGAAACGAACATAGTTGTCATTTCCATCATTGACTCTGTAGGCTATAGCTCCAGAAATAGTTGACTGGTTTCCATAATTTGGTCTTAAAAGACGACAGGTAATATCAGCAGATCCATTTCTACTAACAACTGTGTTTGCAGTTGCGCTATCACTGAGTTGTTCGCCATCAAGTAAATCAGCATTTAGGTTAGTAACTACTTGAGTACTATCTACAGTAAATGGAGAACTGCTACCAGATGTACCACCATTAAAAGCAGGTCTGGCGTTGAAAGTTAATGAACTTCCAGATGCACTACCAACAATGCAAGAACCAAATGTGATTAGTTCGTTGCTATCAAATGCCCAACCAGTTGTTGATGTACCAATTCTTAACCAACCATTTGCAAAAGTTGCACCTGCAATCGTTCCTGGTCCATCAGGAATTTCTATTCCACCACCAAAATAACTTGGAACATTATTGTTTATGTAAACACCATAAGCTGTTGTAGGTAAAGTTCCCGAATAGTTACCATAAAGTAAGTAAGATGTATTTGTCTGTGCGACATTAGTGTTATTATCAATCTCTGCTCGTAATGCATAACAAGATCCATAGAGATCTGTTGTTCCATTTATTTCTATTTCAGAATAGACTCCATAAGCAGCACCAACTGCTGCTGAGTCTGTGTCACAATATGACTTAAAATATCCTCCATACTGAGTATTAGTATCAGAATTACTATTATCTGAATATGCAAATGCTTGTACTCCATAAACATTAGTTACTGCTCCAGCACCCCCATTATCCTCAGCAAAGAAGTAACCAGCCCAAACATTACTTGTAGTTCCTGTAGTTGGAGTAGCAGTATTATTGACATGAATTCCATAAACAGCATTAGCATCACCTGTGCTATCTAAATCAATGTAGATTCCATATGCACGGTGATCATTGGAAGTATCTCCACCAGTATTGGTAGAGTTGATATCCATATAGATTCCACCCTGCGAACGATCAGCAGTTGCAACTTGAGATCCTGATAATGTCTGTGAAATTTCTTGAGCAAAATAAAAGTCGTTATTCGTATCGGTTACGTTATTTTCAATCCTAAGTGCACCATTAACATTATTGTCTGAGTCGATTGTCAGTGGAGCGGTGATTTCTGAAGCAGCGTTAGACCTCAAGAAACTACTTGCTTGTAAACCATCAAGCAGGTCAGCATCAAGACCAGAACCAGCACCATCGTTACCTGCGTGCCAGACAATATTTGAACCAGCAGCTCTAACTACTTGCCCAGTATTTCCGAGATGAATAGTTCTGTTAGAGGCATACCAATTCAAGTAAAGATGTCCGTTTGCTGGAGAATCTATATGAAGGTTACCGCTGGATCTAATTCTTGAAATGTCATTGCTGTTAGCTGTACTCCAACCACCATAGTAAACATATTTTGTAGAGTAAGTAGAACTTCGTAATCTAAAAACTTCTGTATCGCTTGCATGACCCGTAATTATAGCAGTAATGCTATCATTAGCATTAGACCTTAAGAAACTTGCACTACTAATACCATCAAGTAAGTCAGCATCAAGTCCAGAACCAGCACCATCATTACCAGAGTGCCAGACAGTGCCGCTACCAACTGTGAAACCACCATCAGCACGAATCATACGTGGAGTGAAGATATTTTTAGCAGTCTCTTGGTTGATTCTTAACCAAGTAGTATCTTCACATCCAATCTCGCCCATTCTTGTAGTTCCGTTATAGAACTGAATGTGATCGGAAACGTTATTATCTGCCTTCTTGATGAGTATTCTAGAATTATCGCCACCGTCTCCTACATTGAGATCACCCTTATAAAGACTAAGGTTACCTGAGTCCGAGAATCCAAAAACTGCATTATCGCCACTGTCTCGAATATACCAGCTATCACCCGCTGTCTGGAAGTCCATGTAGAAATCACTTCCGTTATAGAAGAAGGAAATGTCATTGTCTGATCCCATCTGCAGGTTTAGGTTATCATTGAAACGCAAGAAACCGCCTGTCTTATAGTCGTTAGCATCAGACCTTAAGAAACTTGCACTACTAATGCCATCAAGTAAATCAGCATCAAGACCAGAACCAGCACCGTCGTTACCGGCGTGCCAGATCCTGTACTTATTTGCACCTTTTGACCAACCACCTATTGCAAGGTCGTTGGTATCAGCGTCCAAACCAAAATAGAAGGCATGGTCACCACCAGCATGGAAGGAGATGAAGGCATCGTTACCAGCACCGCTGTTAAAAACTTCAAAAGCGCCAAGGCTACCGGTTGCAGTTGCGATGGTGTCGCTATTATTGATCTCATTATGATTGAACCTATGACGAGCACTGATAGTTGCAGTGGAGTTGTTCCTAACGTAATTTGCACCTTGGATGCCATCAAGCAGGTCAGCATCAAGACCAGAACTAGAACCATCGTTACCTGCGTGCCAATACTTAGAACCACTATTATCCGCACTACCTTTCCACAAGTCACCATCTGGACCCATCCAAGCAACAAATGTAGTAGAACCGTTTCCAAAACCAACACCCGCTGTGCCTGCATAATAGTTAAGTAAAGTACTAAAACCCCCACTTGCTGCATCTAAATGTAAATTGCCATTTGTGGTAGCAATATTTGCAACAGTACTACTTCCCTGATATCCATTTCCACCGACTCTTAAGTATCTACTCCAAGTAGAGTTAGGTCCAAAAGTAATATAATTATTTCCATTATTTGCTAAATTTCCGGTAAAAGTATCATCAGCATTAGACCTTAAGAAACTTGCACTACTAATGCCATCAAGTAAATCAGCATCAAGACCAGAACCAGCACCGTCGTTACCAGCGTGCCAGACAACATTGCCAAGACAGGTTGCACCTCCCTCGTCCATCGTGAACAGATTGTTAAGACTTGTTGCGGTGTTTGCGGCAACGTTAGACTTACCCTCAAAGAAGAATGCAGCGCCTGTTGTGGAGTCAACGTTGGTCTCGATTCTAAGGGCGTTACCAGTTACATCAGGAACTCCATAGGCGTGGTTAAAGCAAAGGTTTGCATTACCATAACCATCGTTAATTGTCATTGCAACAGAACCACTTCCGTCGCCAATTTCAATATATCCTCCACTAAAACTGATATTTCCAGCTCCGGTTAATGTTCCGGTGTATATGTCATTAGAATCAGACCTTAGAAATTGCGTACTATCTAAATTGTCAAGAGTATTTGCATTAAGTGTTGTAAGTCCACCAGGACCTTGAGTACCCTGTCTTCCTTGAGTTCCTTGAGAACCAGTGATTCCTTGTCTACCTTGTCTTCCTTGAATTCCTTGAGAACCAGTGATTCCTTGTCTACCTTGTCTTCCTTGAATTCCTTGTTCACCTTGAATTCCTTGTTCACCTGTAGTTCCTTGAGAACCAGTGATTCCTTGTCT
>JGI11772J19994_1000005_pt1 | contig 55511 bp, 45 predicted proteins | sample Etolagsurwater0m_FD_19994 | JGI IMG/M metagenome (IMG submission 19994) | reverse complement strand
AAGAGATCTGATTTTATCTTTAATCAACATATTCATTGAAGAAAAGATCTTGATATCAAGAAGATCTTCAATCACCTCTCTGCGATGTGCCAAAGGCAACTGCATGAAAGGAACAAAGGTGGAGCTACCCAAGATCACAATCTGAGTAAAAGACTTGAAGTTGAGTTTAAGAATATTTTGTTCCAGTTTCTTTTGCTGATCAACCGCAGATGCATCTTGATCTTGCAGTTCTCCATTCACCCAAATCTCAAACTTTGCTGGTTTAAGACCACGAACGATTTTATATTNCTTTCCCTTGATATCGAACTCAACTTCAACCAAACAATCTTTTTCGTTTACTGAGTTAATCAGTTGTGGTTTGTTAATTTTACGAAACGGTTTGTTGAACAATGAAAAAGTAAGGGCATCTAGAATAGTCGATTTACCAGATCCATTACTTCCAATAATAATTGTATTGCTATTTTTATTCAGTTCAACTTCTGTCCATTGATTGCCTGTGGAAAGAAAGTTCTGCCATCTAATAGTCTTAAACGTTATCATGAAATGGAGTTCGCGGGGGGATTACAATGTCATTCTTGGTTATAATAGCATATCTTGTCGAAGAAAACTCACATGCCTTAACCATCATTTGAGGATCTACTTCTATGACATGCATGAGAGGACAATCATCTTCCTCTAACATCATAGCATATCTCATAGCATCATCTTCTTCTTCAAAGAGGTAAAGCACACGTTCACCATCTTCATTTGCTACGGAGTATGCACCCTCGTCTTCTTTTCCTTCGATGGTAAGAACAAACATCAGATTACCTCACAAGCCTCCTGATAGATGTTTTTTATAATATCTTTGACCGCATTCTTATCTATATCAGTTTCAGATTCATCAAGATATCTACTCAGGATTGAAAGAGTATCTTCCGATTGTTGAATATCAAAATCTTCATTTTCAGCAATAGCAAAGTTTTCAACAATCTTCAAATCAGCAACACCAGAATCAAGAAGTTTATCTACAAACTTTTCAAACTTCTTTGGATCTGTTTTCTTACGGACAATAAGTTTTACAATTTTATCTTTATACTCTGCTGTATTAAATGTTTGATATGGAGTATCCTCATAATAGAGACGATAAAACATCCTGAAAGGATTATTGACAGGAGTTGTTTCAAGTGTCTCTGTATCAAAAATGTGAAACCCTCTGGTTTCTTCTAGATCACTCCAATAAATCTCATATGGATTTCCAAGATAATTGATATTATCCTCTGTACTTCTGTGATGATAATGTCCAGAGAAAACTTTTTTAAATCTTGCATAAGGAGCTCGATCAGCACCATGATCCATTAAGTGCTGGCGATTAGCATAGAATCCTTGCAGTTCCAAGTGTCCCATGACAACAGGACATTCGGTTTTTTTAAGTGAATCGTAAGTTGAACTTTCATTCTCCTGATTGATCCAGGGAACCATTGCAATGTTCAGTCCACCAATTTCACACTCTTCATACTCAGGTATAACATATACATTATCATATTCTCGCAACAAAAGATCAACTGCATTGATACTATTGGTGTTTTTATAATAGGCAGTGTGGTTACCAACGATTGTGTAAACCTTAATGCCCATCTTTTGAAGTCTGTCATAATAGTTCTTCTTTGCCCATGAAAGTGCTGAGAAGTTAATACCAGTGCGATTATCAAAGGTATCACCCATATCTATGACTACGGTGATTTTCTCTTTCTCTAAGGTAGGGAAGAATACCTCATTATAGAACTCCAAAAAGAAGTCGTGAAACAGTTTAGAATTTTTACGAGCACCGAAGTGCTGATCTGTTATGATTGCGACTTTCACGAACGAAGTTTTGTGTGGACGTTATCTTTGATTTGATTATAGTCCGAATAGTTGCTGCTGTCAAGGGTATTGTTATCCACGAATACTTCATCGTATCCAGAGCGTTCAAGAATCTTGTTCTTGATTTCCATTTGCTTTTTCTCTCTTTGAATCCGTCTCAGAAAAGCGTAGTGAATAATCTGAGTGAAATATGCAAAGGGATTCTGTGATTTTTCTGGATTGAAGTTATTAATATATTGAATACAGTTCTCAATACCATCACAAACCATGTCATCTTTGAACATGTAGTTGACAAAGTTTGGTTTATATGAAAGGTGTGTTGCAATCTTCAAAAAACATTCACCAAGATAGTTTGTGATTCTTGGTTTGTTCGGACTCTTCCAGGTTTTTAAGATTTCAAACTGCTCATCAGGACTCATACTAGCAAGATTAGGAATCTCTTTCTCAGCAGCTCTACGAACCTTGATTTTATACTCAATGATAGCAGCAAGAAAATCTTTATTGTTGACGTAATGTTCTGATCTCTTACGTGTTTTTGGCATATTAGTTATTAACATGTTTTATAACCATTATTATTAATAATATTATACCATATTTTAGGGGCTTGACAAGTCCTTAAAATACCACTAGAATAACTCTGTGGAGGTTCAAGAGAAATTATAGCTTATATAACTTCTCTAATACCTCTTTTGCTTCGATTACACTAGATATATATCCCATTTCACGATTAATTGAAGATCTGCTACTAGATGAATCGAAAGATGATTCTCTAACATATGAATTATAGACTTCAATTATTTCAATATTATCACTTTCGCTGATTGTAAGAACACGATTCATATCAATAATGAACATGTCATCAGATGAAGTTTTTAACCATGGTTCTACTTTATAACCAATGGCTCCCCATTTTTTCATCTTGACCTCTTCAAGTGTCACTGGATTAGAAAGAAGTAAAAGTGTTCTTTCATCTTCTTCGCATACAGAAACCTTTGCAAAGATTTCCTCACCAGAGATTAATTTTATTGATGCGTAAAAATCGTCTTCCATATTCACTTTAAGTTAACTGTGATGATTTCATAATTGAAGTTCTCCTCGTTGTAGATTTTGATACGTTCAATTAAATGATTCAATGTGTAGTTTTTTCTTTGATTATGTGTACAATCATCAGCAATGTCATAGAGAACAGCTTTTACTTTGTTGTTCCCCTTTCTAAGAATTCGTCCAATGCTTTGAAGGTTTCTGATTCGGGATTTACTAGGTGAGGCAAAGATAACATTATGGAGATTTTTAATATTGATGCCAGTAGAGAAAGTTCCATAAGAGGCAACGATGATAGCGTTTGATTCTCTTTCTGTGATTTCCCTAACTAGTTCACGCTCCTGAGCATCTACTCCACCATGCACGAAGAAAACCTTTCGATTTTCATCTGCTTTTTTGTTATTTATTTCCTCGTAAAGGACCTGACCGTGAGATTCAACTCTTGAATAAAGAACAAGAGTATTTCCTTTTAGATCTAATGTCAGATTTGTGATAAACTTATTTCGTTGTTGATGTCCAATAATGTATTGAACTTCATCCTCAAAGTTCTCAAACTTTTGTGGTGGATGTTTGAGTAGGATACAGTTGATATCTAACTTAGAAAGATATCCTTTCTGCATTAACTCCTCTGTACGGATGATCTTGTATGATGGTCCAAACAGTCCCTCTAAGACCCATTTATGCGTCTGTGTGCCGTCTAATGTCCCTGTGAACCCAAATCTATGTTTAGCAGTATGTAACTTCGTCATGATCTGTATAAGAGACTTAGATTTGAAAAGATGAGCTTCATCTCCAATCACAACATCAAATCTCTCAAACCACTTCCTATCAAGTTTATAGATAGATTGCCACGTAGTGATCACAATTGGCCGATTATCCGTCTTTTCGCGCCCAGAGTAGATGCGGTGACAATACTCCTCTGCCTCCCAGCCATAATCCTCAAAGTCCTTATACATCTGCTCTACCAGAGATGTCGTTGGAACAACTACCAGGGTATTTTTGTTGTGCTCTGTATAATATCTGGCGAGAGAATAAATCATCAAAGATTTGCCAGATGCAGTTGGACTTATCAATAATCTTCTATTGTGTTTTAGAGCATCGTATACTCCCTCTATTTGGTATTCACGTGGTTCGTGAACGGAAATAGATTTCATATAATCTTTTATACCCTCCTTTGAGATAGACTCATTGATTTCAAAAGGAGTTCCAAAAAACTTGTTATCAACAAACTTATATTCGTATCCGTAGCGTTTGCAAAATGATATAAGTTTGTCTAAAAGACCAACGTAGATTTCACCTGTTGCCGTAGAGAAAAGGCGAATCTTTCCATCCCAGTATTTGTTTCGATACTGAGGCATAAATTTTGCACCAGGAACATCAAATGTAAACTCCTCAGATAGTTCCTGGTAGACATGAGGTTCTGCTTTTATTTTAAGATATACTTCGTTCTTTTTTTCAATACTGAGTTCAACCATAACCTGCTACGAATTTTTGCCACTCGATAGCATTCTTGATTTGATAAGTGCGATTACTTATTTGTTTTAGAATGCTCTCAATATAATTTAGTTGAGTTTCGTAGTAGTCGATTTTGAGATTGACATTCATCAACTTTTCATCAGCATCCAGATACTTTTGCATTGTATCTTTGTCACGAATCTTCTTTGGAAATGGATTCTCAATGTAAACTTCTGGATCTGCTTTTCCAGAAAAATATTCGTATCGTTCATGACGAATATTTTTTCTCTGCTGCTCTGCTTTCTTTCTTAGCAACAAAGTATTGTTAAACATTTCATGATATTTCGCATGAAGTGCAGGTATCTTTAATGATTCGTCGTGAAGATTATCTTTATCAATCTGTGAGTCTTTCTCCCACATACTTTGTATATCATCAAGATTCATAAAGGATTGCCAGCCAAGTCAGTGATAGTATATACAGTATACTTGAAAGTACACTCTGCTGTAAAGTAATCAACGTCTGTTGGGGTAGCATCAAAATCCAAAGTTGTCAAGGATATCGGAAACATTCCTTTGAACTTCACAAGAAACTGTGGATTCATTGTGCTATTTAAAACTTCTAACGTAGCATCGGAATATAAAAGTTCTTCCGATCTGTTAAATTTTCTATTGTATAGTTCTGCATACTCGGTGTATTCCGAATATATCTCTGCCAAACTTTCTGGGAAACCAAGACCTCTCATCCAGTTTTGAATCTGCATGTAGTTTTTAAGATCTTCATCGACCAGAAATCTTAGGTTGAAATCTGAAAACTGTAACTTTTCACCTGGTCTTGGAATATCATTCAAATAGTTTGGTTGAGTTGCAACACCAAGATCAATACCAGGAATCTGTGCTGTATTAGAAAAGAAACTTACTTTGGGGCAGCGTTGCAAAGTGAAATTAAAACCTGTTGGTGCCAGGTAATTCCTATTTTGTATTTGCTTATCGTATATTGAACGTGCCATGAGTTATTTTCTATGAAATGCTTCTGGTTCTGTTTCGTGTATCCAATCTTTGAGGTTTCTTACGTAATCTCTTAATTTTTCTGCCTGTTTTTCGTGGAAGGGATCATTTGTATCAAGATATAATTCTGTGTGGAGATCTACTCCATCAAGGCAACTCTTTATGATAGGGTTCCACGGTTCCCTAAAAGAGGTATTCCATTCACGTGGCATACAAGGTCACGATCACCTCATATAAGTAACACATTATTTAGATAAAAAAAGGGACCCTTTCGGGTCCCTCGCACTTCCTTCACACAAAGGATATTTATATCACATCAAGTTGGTGACCTTGACGCGACGATAGTAGCGGTTCTGGTTGGCAAGGAGTCTGCCAAGACCCTGATCAGTGCCCTCAGCAAATGGGTTAGCAACAAGACCGTAACGGGTCTTAAAGCCAATCTTAGGCTGGAAGTTGTTCTCACCAACGGCACGAACCATTTGGAGAGGAACATATGGACAGTAGAAGATACCAGCGTCATAAGGTGAAGAACCCTTATAACCTACAACGTAGTACTGGTTAGCAGCAACGTTAGCAGCATATGGGTCAATGTAGACGCGATACTTACCATTGATAGTACCAGCAAAAGTGTTGCCAGTGTCATCAACGTTCAGGTTAGCGTTCAGGGCAGGGGTGTAATCAAGTACACCAGCCATGGTCAGAGCAGAAGCAACGTCAGCAGAGGTCATGATGATGTTGCCCTTTCCTCTACGAGTTCTTTGTGCGATAGCGTTAGCATCGCGCTCGATTTGGAACAGCAGACCTTTGAACTTCTCAACAGACCAACGACCGTTGGAGTCAACGTCCAGGTTGAACTCACCAGCGGTAGCGGTGTTGACGGTAGCACCTTGCTCAGCAACCTTATAGATGGTTCTGATGACTTCACGGTTGATCTCAGCCAGAATCTCAGTGGAGAGGATGTTGGCGAGTTCAGCCTCAGCATTCAGACCATGAATTGCTTTCAGGTCTTGTGCCAGTTCCAGTGAGTACTCAGCTTTCAGAGCACGTGACTTAGCAGTAACGGTAACTTTCTCAATCGAGAATGCCATCTCGTTGAAAGCATTGGTGGTAGTACCATCCAGTGCCTCAGCATCGGCAGTACCCATGCCCTGACCAACGTTATAACCGTCAGTAGCAGCAGTTCCAACAGGGTTGAGAACAGATGGGTTGGTGCCAGTCTGTGAAGTAGTACCGAAACCAGCAGCTACGTCAGAGAAGTAGCTGGTGTTGTCGAAGCCATGATCCATACCGGAGAATGCGGTATCAGCTTCGTTATAGAATGCCTCAGCACCGCTCATTCCAGGAGTACCAGGAGCAGCGTAGCGTGAACGCATTGCGAAGATCAGTCCAGTAGGACCGTTCATTGGTTGAACGCCAGCCAGGTCATAAGCAACCAGGTTAGGCATTGAGCGTCTGATCAGGGAGATCAGAACAGGGTCGAAACCAGCAACAGGACCAGCAGCAGTGGCATCAGCAGAGAAACCAGCAGCAGAGGTTGAGGAGTTGGTGTTGACCGTTGGGGTCTCCATCAGGTTCATGCCACTGTTAAAGGCATTTTCCTCACGGAGGAATCTTTCTTGGTTTTCCAGCAGAACAGCGGTTACAGCTCTACGATGGGAATCTTTGATTCCACCATCATGATCGAGAAGAGGCTTCCACTTTTCTACCAGATGCTCGGATTGGAACATTGGTTTTTACCTTGGTAAACGATTGGGTTTGGTTAATGTTAAATTCACTTATTCATCTTGCTGAGAATATCAAGGTATGAAGACATACCACCAGCAACAGGTGCCTCGGTATGATCTACACCCTCAGAAAGAGTATCAGCGGTTGATGATTGAGATACTGACTTAGGAGCGGAGAAATAAGATTCTCTCAGGGTAGTCAGTTTTTCTCTAAACGATTCTTCACTTTCAAACTCAACACCTTCGGCAAGTGAAGCGAGCTTCTCTCTTTGAGTCTGTGCAAGACCCTCAGATACATCGGAGAGAATTCCATCAGCAACCGACTCTGCGAGACGCTTGTTAAGGGAAATATTCTTTTCGATTTGCTCGTTGAGTTTAGTCTCCATGTCATCTAACTTGTCTGTCATTGCAGACAAGACATCATATTTTTCTTCAGGGATTGATACATAATGTTCTTCAAAAAGTGACTTCATACCTTCAAGGAAGGATTCAGTCATTTCAGTTTTAAGACCTCTTTCAACAGCGAGTTGGTTCTCAGTGATCCACTCATCTGCAACATACTCCAAGTAAGAATCAACACGCTCTTGAAGTTCGGTCTTCATTTCTTCAATCTCTTCTGCAAGAGCAGCAGTATAGTGCTCTTCAAGAGATTCTCTGATTTCAGCAACTTTTGATTTGAGAGCAGCTTCAAAGATGGTTTTTGCTTTTTCTTTGAATTCTTCGGAAAGTTCTTCACCGCCAAGGAGAGCATTAACATCTTCCTCAACGTCGATTTCTTCCTCGACAACTTCTTCTTCATCAACCTCTTCGGTCTCAGCAAGAACTTCCTCGTCTTGGAGATCTTCCTCTTCCTTCATTCCTTTCATTGCATCAGCACCTTTTGCTCCTTTGTTGACAACATCTCTAACTTGTTTCAAAGTGCCGCCTGGTTCTCTCAGTTTTGCGCTATCGTCGTCAGAGCGATAGTTCTCAGGAGTAGGACCACCAAGGTCTTCTACACTACCAAGTTGTGTTCCAGGATCTGCCATTTTGGGCATTGGATCGCCCGCTTTGGCACCTGAGTTAACGGCGGTGCGGGACTGTTGTGTCTTTACTTCCATTTCTTGTAGATTTCCACGCGACATTTGAAATAAACCTATTTTGGTATTATCTTTATTTATTTATAATTAGATATTTTGCAAAAAGTCGTTAAAGAGACTTAATTTCTTTTCGTCAAGTTGTTTTTGATCAACAAGAGTGTTAATCTGGGCATATGTTTTAGCAGCATACTTTTCACGGAGGATGCCACCATCCCATACCCACTCTTTTCCTTCCATGATTCCCTCAACAAATGCATCAGGTGCGGAAGGATCAGCAACGATATCAGCAGCAGTTGCTAACATGAAATCATCACCTACAACATTGATTCCCTCTCTTGTAAGTTTGAGTGAACCAATTCCTCTGGAAGAGACACCAAGTTTGACACCTTCCTCTACCAGAGAAGCAGCAATCTTACCCATTGGGGTGTTGAGGATTTTTGCCTTACCGATAAAGTTAGAACCACTCTCTCTGAGTGATACAATCTTATGTGAAACTCTATCAAGGTTTACAGTAGGACCTTCGGGATGACCGAGTTCTCCAAGAGCACGTCCTTTTTGAATATGATTTTCGTTGTATCTTCCAACTTCACGGCGAAGTGTTTCCATTGGATACATGCGACCGTTGCGGTTCTTGATGTTTCCTTGCAGAAAAACACCTTCGATATAAAGTTGTTTCTTACCGCCTTTGTTTTCGATAAGAAATTCAACTGATTCGATTTCTTCTGTGATGAGTTTCATTAGGAGATACCGCTTGTTTGAACTTGAATGAGTTGGACTGTTGTTCCAGTTCCGCTAGCTTTGGCAGAAACTTTAAGTGAGTTTCTCATCTCAGAACCATTAAAGGTTGCTGTTGATGCACCAGAAACAGTTGCACTTGAAGTGTCTTTTGTGACTACAACTCTTGTGGAATAATAACCAGTTGCATGAGATGCTGAGGTTAGAACTCTTTCAATAGGAAGATGAGTTCCGTTTAATGAATCGGGAGTGATACCTGTGATCGTAACAGTGTCACCAACATTAAATGTAGTTCCAGTTCCCTCTGGGAAGTGATAAACAGTTGAAGCACCAGTGGTGATTCCGCTGATTGGTTGTGACTTTGGTGTCAAAGAAAGAGTCGCAGAAGTATCAGCAACAACAACGTAATCTAAATCAGTTGCAGTTGGATTAGTTCCAATAGCAACATTAATATCTTGTGACCCTACCGCACTGATTCTAAGAGAATCTGATCTCACCGAAAATGGTTGAGATGTAGTTACACCATTTGCACTAGCAAAATATGTGCCAGTGCCCACTATTGGATTATGAGCCATTACTCCTCCTCGGATTCGGTTTCGATTTCATCTTCAAAGTCATCTTCAATTTCTTCTGCACCAAACAATGACGAAGCAGCAACAGGTTTCAGAGCATCAACTCTTTCTGCTGATTTTGCATAAAGAATTTCTTTCATTTTATCCGAAACCTCCGAAGGAGATTCACCAGTCACCATAAGATCCATTAATTCTTCCATTGTTTAGAAATATATTAAGACTGTATTTATTTATATTTCTCCACCTTCGGGAGCCACAGTTTTCTTACCTTCACCTTCAAGATCAGGTTCCATGATTGGTTGACCTAAATCTGGACCAGTGCCAACTGCTGATTGTTGACCCATTTCTCCCATACCATCCATTGACATTGCTGTTTCAAGAGGATCAACGATGATTCCATCCTTGATTTCTTGTTCGATTTTTGCATCCTCTTCCAAAATATCAGCATCAGTTTGACGGATAATCTTACGACGGACATAATCCTGTGAGAAGTATTTGCCAATATAAGGTTCTGCAATAGTTGCCAGATTGATTCTGTTCTCCATGAGTTCTGCTTCTTTCAGTTCAGCAAAGTGATTGTCATAGAGGAAATCAAACTGAATGTGCTCCGACATCCTTTCCCAATCTTCGGGAGTAACGACATTTTTCAGAAGCAATTGTGTTCTCAGCATGTCAAGGAACATCTGAGAAAATCTCTTTCTCAAACGCCCAACAAACTTACTAAATTTGAGTTCGTCTCTTAGAATTTCAGAAGAACGTCCTAGATTAAATCCCCCATCACCTTCAATACGTGAGATGGGAACATTGAGAGACTTATACAGTTTTTTCTTGAAATATTCAACGTCAGTCAGTTCGCCAAGGTTTTGTCCACCAGGAAGAGTTGTAATTTCAGTTCCACGACCACCTTCTCTACGTGGCAACCAGAAGTCTTCCATCATGGACATAAACTTCTTGTCATCACGAATCTCACCAGTCGCTGCGTTATAAACAAGTTTATTTCTGTAACGTGACATCACATCACGTAAGTATTGTTCTGCTTTAACTTTGGGAAGATTACCAACATCGATATAAAAGATACGACGCTCAGGTGCTCTACTCAAACGGTAGATAACCAGAGAGTCCTCAATCATTCTAAGCTGATTGAGTGCCTTAATTGCTTTATGAAGATATGAAAGTGTTGATCCTTTATTTCTATCTACAAGACCTGAGGTGCAATATGAAATAGAATCTTTTGAAAACTTAACTCCTTTTTGATCCTGTGATGCGGAAGGATTGCCAACTGGATAGTTAAGTTTTGGAGTATAAACAAAATATTCTTCAATCTCTGGAAATGCCTGATCAACAGAATTAAGATCAGTTTTTCTAGCAGTTACACCTAAGTCTTTTGTATTTTTCTTTGCATGACGCACATATTTCATCTTTGCTGCGTCAATATAACGAAGTTCTTTAATTCCTTCCTCTGGTTTTTTTAAATCAATAACTTTATGGTAGTATAATCTCCCGTCAATATACCAGTTACGATAAATCTCATGTGATTTTTTATCAAAGTCAAGAAGATCTTTGATGTTTTTAAACTCATCTCTAATTACTTTCTTGATTCCATCAGAGGCATTAAGGTTTGACAGTTCAATCTCAACGGGACTGTCATTAAGGTCGCTTACAATTGCCTCATTTACAATATCTTCAATGGCACTGTCCACTTCTGGATGCAGTGCCATCTCTCTATAACGACGAATAAGTTCAACTTCGTTTTTATATGTTCCTTCTAAATCTACGTAAGATCCGAAAAATCCAGATGTAATATAGTGGTCATTCCCGTCCTCGCTTGAAGGAGGAACAGGACTGACCACTGATTTAGATTCTTCTTGGGAATCTTCAATTGAAAAACCGAATAGTTTCGCCATTATGCAATTTTTTACGATGAACTATTTATCAGTTCAGCGCACCAGGACCACCAGCGATTTCAAAGTATTGAACTTGGAACTCAACAGTAAACTCCTCAATGGTGTTCTCAGTATCATATCCAAGAGCAATCTCGGAAACGGCAGTTGGGAAAATATCGTAGAAACGATACGATCTCAGAACGTTTGCTTTTGTTCCAGTGGTTCTGCCTTGTCCTGCATCAGGAACAGCAGTAGTGGTTTCGATCTGACCAGATGAACCTCTGCCTAACTGATAGACATAAGCGTCTTTCATGTAAGCATTGGGGTTAGATGCGCCAGTATTGTTGGAGAGTTTGCTGATACCGTTCATCCACATTTCCATTGCATGACGAATTCTGAAATCCTCATCATTGATGATGGTGAGGGTCCAAGGATCGAAAGTTCTATCGCCAGCAACTTTCAGAGTACGACCTCTGAAAGGAACATCGATAGAAGCAACGTTGGATGCTGGGAGGTTAGCAGCCTTACACATGAAGGTAAGGTCTTTCAGCATTTCACCATCTTTGGTAACATATGCTGGGAACTCAGGAATCGTTACCTCAAATAGATTGGGGCGGGCCCCGCCCCCTTTGAGGATAGACTTAAAGTTGGAAAGTGTTTTGATTTGTGGTGCTTCGGCCATTGTTTTCTATGCTCCGTGGAATCTTCGTAAGGGGAATGAATCAGACTCTACCAGCAACTTCCTCAAAGCTGACACCAGTTCTGGTGGCAACGAAGGTGAGGGAGACATAGTTGATAGACTTGGCGGGCTTCAAGAAGATGTCCGCTCTGAACTCGTTGTTATCAATAACATCAGGAGTGTTATTTGTTTCGTCACAAATAACGAGGAAGTCATAAATTCCTCTCTTTGCCTGAACATCACGCAGATAAGGTTCTACGATGTTGACAAAGTTAGCTCTTGTGATTTCATCATTGAGTTCAAACAGTTGCGCTTTTGCAGCACCCTCTAAGGCTTGTTCCACAGTCAGGAAGAGACGCCTTACGTTGATTCTATCGAACGCGGAGGCATAACCAAGGGCAGTCTTATCACCGAAGAGCAGAATACCGATACCAGGTTGGAATGAAATTGGGTTTACACGTGCCTGATAAAGTTCGTCTCTTTGATTTTGATTTGGATTATATGCCAGTTTAACGGCATTGTTCAGTACACCACGCTGCTGACCAGCAGGTGAGAACCATGGGAACGCTCTAATGTTAGTGCGAACCATGAGACCAGCAACGTCAGCATTCGTAGGAATGTAACGGAACTGATTGTTGAAACGGTCATAAGTGTACTTATAACCAGAATCAATGATGCCATAGGAGGAAGACTTAACTCCGTTGGCAAACTTGACGATGTTGGAGGTCTGAGTGTCATCATCGATAACACCAACAACACCAGATCTGTGTGGAGAAACAACAGCAACGCAATCCTGTCTCTCTTCGGCAATCGAGATCAGTCTGTTTGCCTTAGCTTGTGACTCTTCAATACCATTGATCGAAGGACCCATGATCAGGTAATCAACCTCAACCTCTTCCTTATTACGGAACAGATTGTATGAGGTGATCAGATCACCCAGAGTTGCCTTGTGACCACCAGTGCTGCTGTAATCAACACCGCCACTGAAAGCATAACCAACGTTACCCAGAGCAGAATAAGTAACACCCTGAGCATTTTGTCCCCACAGACCCTCAGAAGTGGTATAAGGAACAAAGTTGGTTGAGAATCCAGTTGCTCTTGGAACAGTTCCCCAGAAAGAATCTTCATCGCTAGATGGGTTAACACCAGCGTAGGCATAACCAGAGAAATCTGCCAGGAAGTCCTTGTACCAGATTTTCTGTGGAGAGTTTACAGAAGATACTGCATCAAGTGCCTTGGACAGTGAAGAGAACTTCTCAACAATATTGCCTTGAATACCAGTTACATTTCCTTCATCATCAACGATACAGATGTTCATTCCATCATTGTATCCCTGACGCTCAGTGACGTAGTTGTTAGAAACTGGTTTTGGAGAAATGGACTTCCAGAAAACATTTCCATTTACAATTGGAAGTTGCTGTTGATCATACCAGTCAACAGCAGTAACAGCAGAAATGCCAGAACCAGTTACTGCACCAGAACTGTCTTTGAAGGTAATCGAAGTATCATCTTGATAAGTGCTTCCGATTGAAATCGAAGCAGAATCACTATTCTTTTCGTAAGAAATTCTGGTCTCAGTTGAACCTGCGCCAGAGGCATTGACACGTGAGAACCACTTAACATCAAAAGTGGAATCTCCACCATCTGAATCGGTCTTAACACCAGTAACAATACCTTTCAGATATCCAGTGGTGATAGTTGAAATCGTACCAGTTGTTGCGTTAGGAATCACCAGATTAGTGAGACCAACTGTAACTGCATATCCAACAGTAACACCAACACCAGCAAGGCTAGTTGTGGTAACGCCAACGGTTTGATCTGCCAGATCATCGATGAAGCAGAGTTTCAGACCGTTTGCCCACTTACCAGGAGTTTTGGCGGCATAAGTCCAACCAGTGTCAGTGGTGTAGTTTTCTTTATAGTCGTCGTAGTTTTTAATTTTGAGTGCCGTATCGGCATATACATCATTACCAGCGTTAGCGTTATTCAGAGTAGAACCATTGGTTCTTACAACTTTAAGAACACCACCGTAAGTAAGGAAAGAACTTGCACTCATCCAGTACTCATACTGGGCATCAGTGCTGATTGGTTTACCAAAGACTTCAATCAGTTCTTGCTCTGTTTCAATGGTATATGGTTCATCAACTGGACCTTGTGTAAAAGGTCCGCAGATGCCACCAATGTTATCTAAAACGTTTTCGGCTCTACCGACAGTGAGATCTACCTCTCTAATCAGTACACCAGGAGACAATAATGCTACTGCCATTTGTTACTCCTTTTTTAGGTCCATATTTGTCTAAGATTATTTATAAAATAGTGGTATTTAGAGGGGGGAAATGAGACGTGAACAGACTACCAATCTGGATATACATCTTTTATCCTAGGAACTGGGTTGTATTCTTCTTTCCTCTTCTCAGTAATTCTTTTTATTGTACAATCCTTACATTCGTAAGAATATGATGACGGTACAGAACCTTTGTCTTTGCGAGTTCGATAAAATTCTTCAATCAAGTTTTTTTTCTCGCCACAAACTTTACACCATCTCTCTCTGAAAAGTAAGTGTTCTAGTTGAAACTGATCTTCTAAGTCCATTAGAGGTAATCCCACATATAAGATCGATCTCCATATTCATCCGCAAACCATCTATCACCATCAGCATCTACGAAACTATTATCACCTAGTCCATCATCTAAGAATCCAAATGGAGCCATATCCTGCTCAATTTGATTCTTCTGCTCTTCATATAATCTCTTACGAACATCCTGATCAGTAAGTTCCTTAAAGTAATCCTGTGCTACCAACCAAGCATAAATGACAAGACACATCGCAAGGTCATCATTACATCCCTCTTCTGCTTCAAATGAGTTTCCTTTTGAAATGAAGGTAGTAAGTTCACTGATAACTTCATAATCTTTAAACAGAAGTTTGTCCGCTTCAATCATTGTTTTAAGATTGAGTGATCCAACTTTCTTAACAGTCTTGGACATTTTAATGCCAAGTTGAGTTTTCTTTCCAGAGAAACCTTGTCCAACGATTTGTCCTGCTCTTCCGCGCATAGAGCACATCAAAAGATTTTGATATTCGAGATCATATTGAAGAATTGAAGCTACCTGATCTCCAATATCATTTACCTCGCACAATATGAATGCATTATTGTATCCCTTACAAGTTTCCCATATCACGTTTGGGAAAAGCATTGGTTTGATATCGTTCTTTCTATACTTTGCTACAAGTTTATGTGGAAATGTTGTAATGTCCACAACAACAAAAGCAGAATAATCTTCACCAACTCCTCTTGCTACGTCAACGGTACAAACATAATCATGATTTGGAATCGGATCTTCATAAACATCTAATCCTTGATTTGATTTGATTGGTGCATCATAAATCATACTTCTTAATTTTGCTGGCGCAATCAAAGTATCAACAGATCCTAAGAACTCACACTCAAACTCAACACGGAACTGTTGTTCACTTGTGTTCTTAATTGTCTGTTCTCGCCAAACATCATCCCTACCAGGAACTTCTGACCAGTGAACCTGAGTTGGGACATATTCATTTGCACCTCTCTCCGCATCATGCCACATGCGGTAGAAATGATTCATACCCTTAGGGGTAGATACGATAATAATCTTAGTAGACTTACCAGATGAAATCGTAGGATAAACTGAACTGAAAAAGTCGTCAGCAATATGATTTGGCACGAACGCAAATTCGTCCAAGAACAAGATATTAAATGTCATACCACGAACGGCAGCAGCAGATGTAGATGCTGCAAGAATCTTACTGCCGTTCTCTAACTCTAAACTACCTTTGTTCCATGCCAAAATACCTTGTTGCATCCATTTAGGAAGATTCTCATATGCTGTTTGTAATCGAGCAAGAAGATCTCTTGCGGTAGATGCTTTGTTGGCAAGAATACCAATATTCACATTGTCATTAAAAACTGCATAATGCAACAAATAAGAAACCGACGTGGTAGACTTACCAGTCTGTCGTGGCATCATGCAGATATTAAATCTATTTTCGTGGAACTTACGAATCAGTCCTTCCTGAAACGGCCACATTTTAAATGGAACAAGACCTTCATCAACGTTAACGATCTTGATATAATTCAGAGCAAAGTATACTGGATCTTCTTTACACTTGATAAACTCTTGAATCTGTTCAGCAGTAAACTCAATCTTTGTATTTGCTTTTTTTAGATTGGGATTACCTAGATATACTTCGCCTGACATATTAAGTCCACTTTGGAGGATTATGTGGGCACTTTGCAAAGGGGAGTTTTGTCTTTAACTCCATAAAGCAATTACAAATAGAGCACCTCTTATATTTACCCTTCAAATATTCGCACGATTCGCAAATTTTTAATCTTTCCTCAGCAGATAATTTTTCCATCATGATTGTAATATAATAATTATATATTAGTCTTCACTTTCTTTTTTGAACATATCAGTCATTCTTTCATGAAGAGATCCGAATCCAGTTTCTAAATCTGCCATTCTCTTTTCCCAAGTATCTCCACCATCATCACCTTTTCTTGGGTTAATGCACTGATGATTACCTAATCTATTACAAACAAGTCCAGCAAGGTCAAGTTCGTTCCCTTTCTTACCTGTGCCCGACCAATAGTGTTGGCCGTTAATCCAAACAGCACCGCACTTAGGACATTCTGCTCTGCTCATGGACAGATCGGACATTTCTCTGTCGTTCATTTGTCTTATTCCTTATAGTTGGATAAATGAAGATTGAGTTGCTTCTTCAACCTCCTCCCCATAAACCACATTCTAGTCCTGACCCAAGCGTAGCGCAACTGTAAGTCAAGAAAAACAAAAACACGCAGAGTGCCTTCGACACCTGCATATGCAATCATTAATACTACGATTAATAATGTAAAATAAAGTCCAATGATAGATGGATCCATTAAGGCACAGAGATATTTAATAATAGTATCTATATGATACATTATTTCTGGATTATCGTCAAGTATCAAATGTTACTTACCTAGTTTCTCGCCACTGAATAGTATTCCAAACATCTGTTGTCGTATTAGTATCTAGGTTCCGAACAATAACGGCAAAAATATTACTGTCGTTGGAATCAATATTTTGTGCGATATAAGATCTTCTAGCAGTCGTTGGGTTAAATGCAACACTAGCAGATGCTTGTTTACCTGATGGATTATTAGCAGCAATCAAAGTTGCCTGTCTCAAATCTCCACCAGTTGTTGTGAAGTTAGTCCCTACCGTGACATTATATTCAACTGCTGAATCATTATCAGCATCTACCCAAGTTCCACCAGTAATATTACTATTTCCAGGTAATCTCCAAAGTTCAATTCTGCAATTTGTAGAATCACTCAAAACTTCAATGTCAGTTACTCTTACAGTTGTTCTGTTTGGAATTCCCTTAAATGTGTTCTTACAACGAATTGCCATAACACACTGTCTCGCAGTCGCACCACCAGCACTGGAAAAAGATATTGGACCATCAAAAGCACCAAACTCAACACCAGTCTCAACATATCCACCTTCACTCATTACAGTGGCACAAATCTGTTCCATTGATGTAATACCAACAGCAGTGCCAGTATTGGCAACTTCACATCGAATTGGTAGTGAAGGTAAACTCCAATATGCGTGTTCTAAATTATTTGCGTGTTGGAACTCATGGAAGTAATAATTTGTTCCATCTAAAACTAACCCACACCTAAGTCTTCCAACTCCCAACCACTGGAAGTCTGTGATAAACAGTTGAGTCTTTGTCCAATCAACAGTAATGCTGGAAAGACCCGTACCATCAAGTGGATCAAGACTCCAATTGACTTGATTAACTACAACGTCACTTGCAATGCCAGTATTATATGATCTTCTTACAATAGAAACTGTTCCATCTCCTGCCTGTTGCAAAAACACTCCGTTCCTATCATCAAAGTATCCAACTTTTTTTGTTGTGTTTTCTCTATAATCAATAAAGTTAAAACTTGCCATAGCAAACTGAGATTTGCCTGGCATATAGTGATGATACATTCTTGACTGGTGTATCACCTGTGAGGTTGAACCAACACCAACTATGAGTCCAATAGATGCTGTGTTTGCATTTACTTCTGTTGTAGAACCAGCACCAATTTTCTTCGTCAGTAATTCAACTTCTTCGCCATAAATGTGAGAATAGTCTGCAAGAGTATATGGTTCAGATACCCGCATTCTACCAAATGCATCATATCCTCCTCCACCTACTCCTGTGCCAACTCCACAGTTTCCGATATTGCCATATCTATCGGCACACATGAAAACTTCATGAAGTGTCCTTTCTTGATTCAAATAATCTTGTGTATTCTTATTCCACTGAGCCATAATTTATTAAACCCAATCTAATTTGGCAGGATGATATCTTTTACTGTTTGTAATGTTAATTGATTTAGTTCTTTTTTCTTCGACAGGATAAACGTTCTGAACGATTGCGCCTGGGTATTCATCCTGAATATCTTCTGTCAAGTCTTTGTTGGAGGGAAGATCTCCATCAATAGAAAACTCCATTCGATAGAGATTACCTTCCCATACAACGTCAGCAACAAAGTTCTCGCCAACCGATTGTTGCTCTTGCTGTTCACCACCGATGATAAGTGTTCCGTTAAAGTCTCCTGCGATATTTACGCTTTCGGAGAGAAATTGTTTGAAGGATTTCATCAGCAGTTCCACGCTCTAAGGGACTTATTGATTCTGCTATCGGGATCGTTAGCAGTCTTGGCAGAAGTCAGTTTCTTCTTCATGCCTTTCATTCTTGCACAGAATGATGCACGACGAGGATTGCCAACTTTCTTTGAAGGTGCTTTGAGATCCGAACCAGGATTCTCTCGCTCATAAGACTTACGTCCTTTTTCGTTCAAACCACCTGAGGGATTCTTGCCAGACTTCTTGGTCCAAGCAGCTGCTTCACTCATATCACTTGCAGCTTCTTCTTGCTCTTTCTCACTAGCATCATCTACACTATATTTTTCCCACATCTTAGGACCATATCCACATTGACTCTTGGTTTCTTTTTTCTTACAGAGTCTACAATATTTTTTTTCGGAATCAGACTCCTCTTGCATATGCATGTCAGTATTGCCACCTTTTTGAACTGCTTTTTGTTGCAGTTGAAGTTTTTGGCGATTAAGAACTAATTGCTTTCTTTGGATTGCCTGTTTTTGCTTATCCTCTTGTTCCGTTTGCTCACTTACTCTAATCAATGGTTGAGTTGGATCAACCGTAGACTTCATATATTGAGTCACACGGGCATCAGGATAAATCTTTTGAACAGCATCAGTGACTTCTTGCTTAGATGGAATACTTAAACTTGGGAAAAACAGTTGCATCATATAAAACTTTCCTCTGAAAGTGAGGAAAACTCTCATCAACTGACCATTTTCACGGGGAACCGTAACAGCCTCAATGACATTTGAACTATCTGCTTGTCCAGATACATTTTCAACCTCCTCTTTCTCGCAGCGGTTGTAAGTCTTACCAAAGAGTTTCTGTGTGCCTACTTTCTTATAACCTTTCCAGCACTTTTTCCCTGCCTCGTTAATCTCAATAGCACCAATTGATTCCAGAGCAGCGATCTGTGAGGGCGTGAACCCCTCTTTCTTGGTTTTATTGCCCCAACTATCGGCACCGACTTTACGGCACTTTACAAGGGCACCAGAGGCATATGCAGAAGGCCATACTTTATAACGTGATTTGACCTTATGGTAACAAGCGTCTTTTTCCTCTCCATAATGAAACTTTCTATCTTTTGTTTTTGTTGGAAGTTTACCACTTCTTACTTTTGTTGAAGAAGTTTCACCATATCCCTCAGGATGTTTACCAACTTTTGTTTTTCCAATGTTATCTGATTTTGCTTTACTCCCTTTTTCGGTATAATGCAACTTTGCTGGTTTATCTTTATCCTTTGTAATCACGGATTCCTGACCATGTTTTCTACCAAGACGACGCATCACTTTTCCAAAACGCCTCTTTGACATTCCTTTTCCAGGACTGGTATGGTATGAAACTTCTCTTCCTGTTTCTCCGCTACCATACTTATATTCACCTACACCTTTTTTATATCCAATACCATGTTTTTTTAGATCTTTTTCTAATCCCTTCCTCTTGGCACGATTTGCCTTTTCGTCAGACCCTCTATCTGCGGAAATGTGTCCAGTAGTTTGAGTCTTGGATTTGCTCATCGCTCTTGCAAGACCACCTTCTTGTACAAATTCTTCTGTCTTCACGTTGATTGCCTTCCCTGATCTTTCTGGATTTGGATCTTGACGATTCTTTCGACGAAATGCTCTCTCCTCTTCATCCTTAGAAAGATTGCGTTTCATCTTACTTGAACCACACTTTGGTTTAGTTGTTTGTCCTGGTTGCTTAGCACATGGTTTACCAGCATATTTGCCGCCAAGTTGAACCCAACCAGGTTTGCCATCAGAAGACTTACTCTTGCCAAACCAATCATGTAAAGAGGAGTCGCCGCTCTTGTTCGCCATTCCTAGAAGAGAGTCTCTTTTTATTTATACTTCTATGGCAGTAAAGACAGTTTTGAAAGTGGTTTGAGCACCAGATGCTGGATATCCAATCAATCTCAAAGATCCACCATTAATATCTGTTGAGAAAGTTGCTACTCCTACCGGTTGATTTATAGTTCCATATTCAGACATGTATGTAGTTGTTCCGTCATGTATCACACTAATAGTGGTTGAATTATAATTTGTACCCTCAGTTACTTGAATCTGATAGTTAACAGATCTATAAGTAGAAGCACTGATCGACATTACAACTGCTGGCCCAGTTGAATTTGTTGTTAAAACACCAGACTGAATATCACCAGCAATGAGTTCTAAATTTGTTGCAGATACTGGCGCAAAAGTAAACTCAGAAGAAGATGCATCATACCTTAAAAATCTACCATCTCCAAGGTTTGAAGAGTTTACATCAGTCAAACTAATCAAAGTGGATGATCCACTTAATGCAGTGCTGGCAATACCAACCCATTTAGAATTTGTCTGATCGTAAATAAGAAGTTTGTTATTGCCTGTTGCTCCGTCAAATTCAACATCATCAAGATCTTTGATAAATCCTGCTCCGCCGCCACCCATTGTTGACAGTTGAGTCTGAACTCTGTTTATGAAAATTCTATAATGCTCTGCCAGATCTTTTAGTGTGGCAAACTTTTGATCCATTGGGGTGAGTGGATCTTGTCCTGTTCCGATGTTTTCTGGTTCATCTGGTGGTTCCGTTAGGAGATAGTTCTCCTGTAAGTCCTCAATCCTTTCCTGCTTTATTTGAATCTGTTCAACGATCTCTCTTAAACTTTCAAAGTTTTTGAGATCCTCTTTTATCTTATTGATATCTTCTTCATAATATTTTGGTTTTGGTAAACCATTGAGTTTATTTTTGAGAGAATCTACTTCAACATCAATTTTATTTCCAACATACTCAAATTTTTTATTTAAAGATTCTTCAATCCTTTTTACAGTCTCAGCAGTTACATCTGATACATCATCTATCTTATTATTAACTTGATCTGTTATAACGATTTCAAACTCTTTTTGATTATCTTTAAGTTTCTTTTGGAGTTTCCAAATAATTTCAGATTGTTCTTTCAGTTGATTGAAAATCTGTTCTTTAAGAGTTCCAACTCTATCATGGATATTTTTAAAGTCCGTTTTGGATTCAAAAGCAAAAACTTCTTTTTCTTCTTCAATTCTGTTTAACTCATCTTGAATACGGGAAGAAATAGTTTCTACACAATCTTCAACTATCTTAAATCGCTCATCAACTGTATTGAAAGTTTGCCCAACCCATGTAAAATCAGGAACTTCTGTGACTTTATCGATCCAGGATGGAAGTGAAGGAATCGATTGTTTTACTAACTGTATAGATTCTTTGATTATTTCAAGTTCTTCCTCATAATATCTTACCTCTGGAACAACTGGAATAGATGCTTTTATATCATCAATAATCTCACAAATTGCTTCAAGTTCTTTGTCATATGTTTTTATTTCAGGTATTTCTGGAATATTTTCGCGGACATTATTGATTAGACGTAAAAGTTCTCCCCATTCTGGTGCCTTAACAACATCAGATATTTCAATGCTGGGATTGCCATCAAGATCGTCAATAACTTGAATATCTTCTTCTACACTCTCTTCCTGCAAATATTCTTCAACCGAAGGAAGTAACACGGTTTGCCCAACGATATCTTCAATAGATGGTAATTCGTTACTATGCTTTTGGGGCATTTTAATCACAGTTTTATCTATTTATTTTGTGACTTTTGTGCATCTTTTAACATCTTTGTAAGATCGGCAGTTGATCCCACAAATAAAGCATTTGTGACATTTGTTGGACCTTTTGGAATATCTTCCTCAACATCTTTCAGTTTCTTTTGAAGATCCATCAGTTTATCTGTTGCATCAGAAACACTCTTAATCAACTGACCAGCAACCTCATATGCTCTTGGCATTTCACTTTCTTGTGCAAGTTCAAGAATACCATTAATAGCCTCCTGTCCTTTTTCAATGATGCTATAAAGATTACCTCTGGTGTATTCATAATCTTTTCTAACATCAGATCGATCTGAGTTAGCTTCTGGTTTTTTTATTTTAACATCCTTTGTTGCCGCTACTATTTCAGTGGCGACATCAAATGTTTGATCTAGGTCATCAAATTTCATTAGTCTGCACTAAAATCTTGGAAGAAAGAAACAGTTTCATTGAAACCGAAGTCATCTCCAACTTCAATGAGAGCATCATCAGCACTGTTCAGAATATTAACACCAGATCCTTTAACATGATCCACAGCGATTGTTCCATCTTTACCTCTCTGAACCTTGATGTTGTTACCAGTGATGGATTCAATAAACATTTCTTCATCATTGATAGTAATATAGGTCTCCTCTGTAAATGGAGATGTATCTGTAAGAGTTAGAATAGTCTCAGTGCTTTCAATATCTTCATCAAGGAATGCAGATGCATCACCAACATAATTTTGTGTTGCTCTTGGTGTTACAGTATAACGAAGTTCTCTTCTAGGATTCTTTGTATCTAAGTTAGTCATATAATCAAGAGTAGCTCTCTTAATAATACCAGCACTTTGATCAGGAACAGGACCGAACAGATAAGTCTTGGCAGTAAATCTTAAAGTATAAATCAGTGCCCTTCTTGTGGAAAAATCTCCTTCATAATCATCAGTAAAATTTACTGAATCTAAAACGATTGGAATATCTCTTTTTTCGTTTATTTCTCCAACGAGAGTTACAGTAACGTTATATGATGGTTGAAAATATGGAAGAATTTGTTCAACAATTTGCAATGCGTCATCATTCAACTTAGTCATAATACTAAGTTGAAAATCCATATTATATGGAACTGGCATATATGCTTTTTTAACCGTTGATCCAGAATCAACTTTTTTTGATAAAAATGTTTGAGTTTGAGAAACTTTTCTTGAAGGATCGTATGTCAAACCAGTAAACTCGAATGACATCCTTGGAAGAGTTAAAGATGTTGCTTTATTGAGATCTGCTTGCTGTTCAAGACGTGCCAAAAACTTCTGAGTTGGACCATAAGCCAAAGGAACTTTCATCACGCTAACAGTATTATCGCTACCGTCAGTATGTTTGATTGTGATGTTATTAAATAAAGTTCCAAAGGCAATAACAGTCCTTCTTAGAACCTCATTGTAAAAATATTCAAACATTTTAACTTATTAAATCTATGTTAACTATTTAACACTTTTATGCTTCGCCAAATGGATTTCTTTGAGTCCAATCAACAATTTCATCTGCTTCTCTTTGAATATTGTCATTATCCGCAAATGTATCTAATAAATCATCCGTATTGGTATTCTTCAATGTATAAACCGCACCAGAGTCTGCCCCAGTGATAGATTCGCCATAAGTAAAGGTTCCAGTTGCAATAGTAACTCTAAGTGTATTGTTCGAAGAGTTCCATTCTTTGACTCTTGCCTGAGTTCCAGATGTTCCACCAGTGACAATTTCATTGAAGATAAAGTCTCCTGAACCAATCAATGATGGATCGCTGATTGTAATCGTTGGAGAAATTGTATATCCATAACCAGCATTTGAGATTCTGATTGCTGTCACAGTTCCAGCAGAACTTACAATTGCCTCGCCAAGAGCAGTTACACCAGTACCAGGAGAACTAAACGTAACTGTTGGAGTTGTTGAATATCCAGCACCACCACTAGTAATTGTTAAGATGCCGACACCACCTGTGGTGGCAATGCCCACCGTTGCAGCAGCACCTGCTCCTCCGCCACCAACAAATGCCACAGATGGTGGCACTGTATATCCAGATCCAGGATTAGTGAGAACAACACTATCAAGTGAATATGCTGTTGCAAATCCAGTTCTGGATGTTGTGATAGCAACAGCAGTTGCATTAATTCCAGGAGAGGAAGAAATTGCAACTATTGGTGTTGATGTATATCCTTGACCTCTATTTGTCAGACTAATAAACTGGATGCCACCATTTACAAACGTAGCAGTTGCAGTTGCAGTTGATCCAATTCCAAGGAGAGTAAGGGTCTCAGAGTATCCAGCATCTTTTGTGCTGTCATCGATTTCATCAACGCCAGTATCGATGACCTCATCTTCATAGCGGAAGACTTCACATCTCAGTTCATAGGTATAAAGTTTTTGTAGTTGATAGAAAGGATCAGCACGTTCTACAAACTTGATCTCATACAATCTATCGTCAAGTGGAAAATATATTAAATCTCCTTCTTTTGGTCGTGTTACCAACTCAACATTTGATTCATTTTTCATCAAAGGTTGAATATATGTCTCCCACCTATCTTTTGAAATGACAAGAGTAATATCTTCCTGTGCCTGAACACCAAACCTTGACATCAAAATGCCAGCACCCTCATAAGCATCTGATTTTACATATGCCTCAATGGGATATGCATCATCAAATTTTGATTGAATAACCTCTTTGATGATTGTATTTTTCGTTAAATACTTTCTTGGAATATAATGAACATCGACTCCATACATGCGAAGTTGTTCGTTGATCAGATCTTGAACAAGACTCTGCTCACCTCTGGTTCCTTGTGAAAAGTAGGGATTTAAAGCCATTATCCGATAAGATCAAGAGGTGGGATTTCGTAAGTAGATAACATCTGATCTTGTATTTCTTTCAGTTCAAGAACAGCATCGTCATATATCTGTCTTCCATTAAGTTCAATACCACCAGGTAACTTGACTCCTTGAAACTTAATCAAGTTTTGTCCCCATTGTTTTTTCATGGTAGTAGTCAAATATTTTTTAATAAATCTATCGTTATATACTTTGGTATTATCGTTGGGATCGAGAACACGCCAACAATCAATAATAATATAATCGCCAGCAGCAAAGTCTGACCAGTCCGCATCAATATAAAGTCTTTGTTGTCTAATATTAAATCTTATCTGTTTTAGTGGATTTAATAAGAAATCAATATCTTCTAACTTTGTCTTGACCATTGCATATGACAACAGTTCAAGAGAATCAAAGAAATACACATCATTCAGCATCAACTGATATTTTACATTGAACATTCCAGAACTCATCGTTTGAGTTCCTGGAAATCTATAAATCTTATTGACTCCAATGATGGAATCTGGAAGTGGAATATAATTGCCGTTTTCTTGGTAAGCAAAAGAAGATGTATTACCAACTGTTTGCGTTACTGTGGTTGTTGTGATGCCAACTGCCCCACCATCTCCTGCTGGTGCTCTACCTCTATTGATATCATCCTGAGTAATTTGATATCTCAGGGGCATTTGCATGACACCATCATAGTGTCTCTCTTGAAAATATTGAATAGCATCATCCACCAGATCATCGATCTGTTCATCTGCAATATTGATTTCTAATACTGGTGCGCCAAGTTGCCTAAGGCAATAATCGATAAGACCTTGACGATTTGATGGTTGAGACATATTATAAGTCCTCCTGATCTATTTAGACAGAGGATGTAACTCCTGCCCTGACCATTACATCTCCTTCAACAATTCTGTAAACTGTTGTACCACTATTGACAAGAACATCGTATTTGTATCTACCCTCTTTTAACCCAATTGTATTAGCAGCAGAAAGTCCAAGAGTAAGATTTGGATCAGATCCTGTTGTTCCCAGGCTGACGTTAAAAGATCTCAAAGCATACAATGATGATCCGATACTTACGGACTTAGTTAAACTTGCCGCACCAGAATATCCAGTGAAATTAAATGCTGTTCCACCAATTGTTGTTACCGAATAATTGGCAACAAAACTAGCACCAGTAGAAATAACTTGATTTACTGCTTGGGCAACCCCAGAATTGGGGTCAAAGGTAAAACTAGCGTCCATTATTTTTCTGCGAGTTTGAGTAAAAGTTCTTTAATCGTTGACATATCTTCCTTTAAGGAATTTATGTCATCTTTCATATCTAGTATTTCTTGTGACTCAGCTTCGTTTTTTGCCTTATTGATCAGGTAGTTGTTATAGGCGTTACCGTTTGTATTGACGATAGCGCCAGTATTCATATCACGTCTGAGATTTGGGTGTCCTTCAACTTTCATTTTATCTCACTGCAATGGCACGAAGATTTTTGATAATCGGTGGTTTAGCCTGATTTGTGCCTGTCATAATAATCTTCAATTGGAATCCAGTAAACTCTGGAAGGTCATCAACAAAGAACTCATATTCTTTATATTGTCCAGGATTACTTGGAGTTACAAATGTATTTGAAAGTCCAGTATTGTTTGCCGGATCAATCACATTTCCAAGATCATCGATGTTACTGTATCCAGGGAAAAGATTATATGGAGTTGAATCAATATCACTATCATTAGTAAAGATTTTATAGAGAACTCTAATCTCAGCAGTTTCATCTCTATAAGCATCTAGAAGAACTTTGATTGAGTTTGCTGGATTTGCCAAATCAACTTTCTTAGTAATATAAATCGCAGCATTAGGATCATCACCTGTGACTCTAACTCTATTATCCTGAGTAAAATCAGAAATAGGTTCATTGAGTCTATTTGAGGTTAAGATCATGTTAACTCTATCAAGATCAACTGCTGGTGAAACAAATGAGTTATTAGAGAAAAATTCAAGATCGAGAGTAAATGATTTATTGCCAGGAAGATCATTCAAAAGAACATCTTCATTTTTCTTTGATGCAAGGAGTCTTGGAGTAGAAAGATCATTTGGAACTCCAAGAGAAATGCTCTCATAACCTTGATCAGCAAATGACTGTTCGTTGCCATTAACACTTGTTCCACTAACTGTTCTTACACTTGCATTAAGAGTTGTTCCAGTTAACTTCAAGTTTTGTACATTTGGAGTAATAGTTTCAAACTGAATATTATTTCCACCAGTTACTTTATCGCCACCAACTTTTTTGGTTGAGTTAAATCCAAGTTTGGGGAAAGATGTATTAACTGATCTGTCAATACCATTGCTAGACATATCAACCTTAATTGCATATGAATCAAGAGTTCTTGGATTGGGAACAGTTGCATCACTAAGAGTATGATCACGATTGATTCTTCTAAGAGAAACGCCATTTAACTCATACTTTGCAATCAAATCACCAGAGTTATGCAAGAATGATCCTTTGTTATCAATATTTCGTGAAATTCCAGTAAGGGCATTACCACTAAGTCCAGTATAAGAAATAATCTCATTACCAATGAGAGCATATCCTGGATTTGTTGTACCAACACCAACATTTTCAAAAGTATCAAACTTGGCAGTATTTGCAAGTCCAATATTACCAGTTGATGTTGCATCAATGTCAGCACTAATGCTGGTTGGTCTCATATCTGGTTTAATGTTGGAAATTGTAACACCATTTGTTCCAGAGTACATCGCATGATTTCTATGACGAACTTTAAAGTGAAGTCCATCAAAACTAGAATTTACGGTTACCGAGTCAGCAGCGATTCCAGTCAAAGTTGTAGTAGCACCAGTTGACTGATCAATATATGCCATAGTTGCCGCAACACCAGTGTTAAAGTCACCTTGAATACCATCAAGAACGACGGCATTAATCGCAGAGATTATACCAACACTAAATCTTGCATTTCTTCCAAGAGTTGTACTTCCTAGTGTCGTGATTCCAAGTTCATCTCCAACTGCATATCCAACACCACCATTAGTGACAAAACATGATGTAATACCGCCATTAAAAACAGTTACGTTGGCAACTGCACCAGAACCAGATCCAGATAATGTGGTTAGATTAGCAGTATATGTTCCATAACCAACAGATGGTGTGTATCCAATGCCTGCATTAATAATAGTTACAGAAGCTCCAATTCCTATAGAACCAAGAGTTTCAATAACAACACCAGTTGCAGTTGGGTTGTTTACCTGAGACATATTCACGCCATTGATAATAACCGATTCTTGTGAGGCAGAAAGTGTGGATCCAAATCCAACAACTGCTCTTCTGGAAATCGTTTCAATGGGATTAGGACCAAGTTTTGTAATACCACCATTAGCAATACCCATAGTTGGGTTATAGAAAGATGCATTGGCAGTTGTATTTGTTGTGAACTGCGCTCTATACATCGTAAACTTGATATCTTCAAATTGACTTGCGTCCCAAGTAGAACCGTTCTGGGACTTAAATAGAGATCCAAGAAGTGGTTGCTGTGAGATAATATTTCTAGGAGCATCTGGACTTGACAAAGTTCCAGTTACATCCTCTTCTCCCATTCTAGAAATCCAAGCACCATAGTTTGTAGTATCCGCAAGGAGAACAAATGCATATTCTGTGTTTCCTTTCAGATAAACTGGTGAATCAAAAGTAAACTTAGTGGGAACAGATGCATCATCGGAAATATTGACTTGATCTGGCATGAGATCAATTTCACTAAAAGGAAGAACCGAAGTAGTTGGTGTTCCATCACGCATAGTTCTAATCTGCATGGTGACTGGCAGTGTATCATCCTTTGCCTGGAAATAACACTCAATCGCAGTAATAAAACATCCATCAGCAGAGTTTACAAAGAACGATTGTGCCAGAGGATCTCTTTGCGAATTACACTTACTTGTAAATGCAGTAGCAGTTGAGCTAAGTTGTGCGGTTGGGATTAGATTTCCACCACTATCAAAGTTCCAAGTTCTTCCTCCTCTGCTATTATTAGATCTTCCGCCAAATCTACTTGAACTGCGAGAAGTTGATCTACTTCTACTATAACTTCTACTATTTTGTCCACGAATATCTACCGAAGTGTAAAGTGTTCTTGTTCTACTTAGATTTGCAGTTGGAATCAATCTTCCCCGAGTATCAAAGTTCCAAATTCTTCCACCTCTTCTACGTCTTCCACCTCTTCTACGCCTTCCACGTCTTCCACTTCTACCACCAGTTCTCCTTTGAGATCCTCTATTTGACCTACCACCAGCTCCACCACAAGATGCAGGAGCTCCTGGTCTTGTTAAAAGAACCGCAGTATTGTAAATCAATCCAGCTTCATAATCTCCAACAGCACGTGCATATGCTGTATAAGAATCATATCCATTATTGACAGCAGTTGTATATGCAACATAACGTGCATCACAGTTTGCTGATGGAAGTTGTCTTACATTTCTCAAAACTGTATCTTCATTAACTTCACTGATTACAGAATCAGAAGATCCAAGAATTCTTTCGGAAGTTGTAGATTGTTGGAAGATTGACTGATGAATCGCATTAGATCTTACAGAGAGAATGTTTTCTTCTGTAAATTCAAGTAAACCATTTGCTTGGAAAGTTGTTTCAGCAGAAGTTTGATTGAGAGATGAAATAAAGTTTGTATTTGGAACTGATGTAAGTTTAACTACTTTAGTTCCAGTAATAAACTGTGGATTGCTTGGTTTAGATGGATCTGGAACATAAACACATCCAACAACAAATCCAACTTCATCTGTAATGAGTTTGATATCAGATACGGTAGCCTGAGCTCCACTGGTCAAACCTTTTAGGACCATCCCTATACGTGGATATCCAAAGAAGTCTCCATTTACTTTTGATGCTAGAGAAGTTGTATCAACGTTTAAGATTGTCGATACTGATGAATAATCATCTGGAAGTGTTTCATCATCATTGTATGGATTTAAATTAAAATATGAGAGTGGAGCATCATATGGTCCAGTTTTATGATTTGCAAAAGCAACTCTAAACTGGAAAGTTGGAGTCGATTCTTCTGGTGTTGGAGATATACCAGAATCAGCTCTAGACATAGTTCCAACAATAGTTTCTCCAACCTGGAATGTGCCAGAAAGCATGGAGATTTCTAACAACTTAGGTGCCAGATACTCCGACATATTGTAGTTATCAAGAATTGGATAGACTCTAGTTCTAGGTCTGAGTCTGGTTCCCCTGAATTCAATATTACGTGACCTCATAAACGTAATACTGGATCTATTAACAACTTTATTGCCAACATTAATCTTTTCAATATGAGGAGTTTTTCTAAATGCAATACCCTCTCTTGTTTTCTTATGAAGTTCAACATCAGAAGTTGTTCTTACAACTTTTGTTGTTTTAGTCTGAATATCATCCGTTGCATTAAGTTGTTTTGTTTCACTAGTTACAATAGTATTGTCAGTTGTTCTGGTCTCTCTACCAATAACATTATCTACCCATGATCCCCATTCAATCTCAGCAAAACCACTTGCCTCTTCGATACCAAGTCTTTGTGTTGATGCTATAAAATCTGGACCATCTGAATCAAATTCATTAGTTTTAATTACTTTTTGATCAACCCAAATATCAGATGATGGATAAAGATTAAGAGTTCCAATCCAGTTAGTAACAAGAAATGGGTTTACAGATTCAACTCTTGATGCAAAAACATTTTGCATATAAATGAGATCGGCATAATTAAGAGTGAGCAAGTCACCAGTCTTTCTAAGATTTGGATCAGTCAGTTGATCGTTGAATCGAGTATCTAAAGTATTTGGGGTAGAAACTCCAATTCCAGTTAAAGCAGCAGTTGCTAATACTAGATCAACAGAGGTTGTATAGTGAGATGGTCTCAACTCTCCGTTAAATGTGTCAATGGAACAACCAAAATCTTCATTCGTTTGATCTTGGATTTGATGAGTTTTAAAGTTATCGACAAAGAATCCACTCTTGAATCTATCAAGACCCTTTGCATCTTGGATTGTAAGTGCTTCGGTTTCTTTTTCAAGTAAAGATAAAGCAGTATAATATTCTAAGTTGGTGATTCTATTGTCCAAATCACCAATATCCCTCATTGTGTATCTCTTGTGTTCAGTTCTCTTTATAGAAACTCCATCAAGAGAAAAGAGATATGGAGGAAGTTTGATAATAGCAACTTCTAAGTTGTCATCAAGTCCAGCTGGAAGTTGTGGATTCTCAGATGGAGTTCCCTGAACCACATTAAATCTCCCATTAGAGTCTAAGAAAACTCTATCAATTCTTCCTAAGTAATAATCATAGTTGATGATAATATTTTCATCAGATACCAGAATATTTGGAACTGATTGTCCACTTTGAGTGAAGTTTCTTGAAGCAAAATCAAATGGAGATAACGCAGAGGAAGTGTCATAATCACCAACTCTTGGTCTGATGTCGATAATGTCAGTATTTCTTAAACCATCAAATGATGGGATGTCATTACTATAAAGTTCATTAGCATAACTTTCCGATGTAAATAGATCTCCTGTGTCCTGAGCACCAACAACAAAGTTTTGGAAAATTATTCTAAGTTTTCTTCTCGGACTTTGCCTTTCCTTTTTACGAATAATTCTTCCATAATCATAGAATGATCTTCTCTGACCATTATCTAAAGCAAAATCATTCGTTACATTTTTATCTGGTTGGCCAGTACCGACTACTACTCCATTTACATTTGAGGTTTGTCCAGTTGCGTTTTCACCATCTGTAAATGTTTTCTCATTCAAATAAACAATCTCAATAGTTGTTCCAGATATTACAGAAACAACCCTAGCAACAGATTTACTTTGATTACCGATAATCTTTTCACCGACAATAAAATCAGAAGTTGTCTGATTTGGACCACTAATCGAAGTAAGTGTTAAGGTTGGAATATTTGGATCATTTTGATCATCGGATTCATAAACAGCAAGAACTCTAAGAACATCAGGTTTATTCAAAGAAATTTCTTTATCTTGAACTCTCGTTCCATAAACATTACTAAATGTTAAACCATCATTAAGAGTTGTTGATCCGATTCCAGATGCAGAATTACTTGATCTAGTAATTAAGATTGAAGATACATTATTCAGAGTTTTTTGTTTTTCAACAACTTTGTTCTTGTTGAGAGTCGCAGATACTCTAATATCTGTTTCCGATTCTCTTGATAAACCACTGATTGTAACGGTTTTGAGGTTGGATGCAAAAGCAAACATATCCTCCGTCAGAGGTTGAATCGTTCCATCTCTATAAGCAACGTGATATCTCTCTTCATCAAATGGGAGATAATACTCATTGTCTATTGCAGTTGGAAGAGTTAAAGAACTTGAGGCAGAAGAAACGTTAGTAAATGTTTTTTTAATTACTAACTGTGCTGTTCCAAGATCTACATTATCAATATTTTTACTTCCGAGTCTAGTATAAAGAGTGTTGTCTTCAACGTTTATAAGATCACCAGAAACTACCTCAAGATCTGTGATTTGTTGGACATTTTGAGGTGGAGCTCCGTCAAAAAGATTAGTTACAGTTTGAATGCCAGACAATGTAAGTTGAGAACCATCATTACTGATACTCTTAACTTTCAATAGAACTGGATCAGAGATAGTGATATCAGTAGAAATAAATCTAACGAGATCATTAGTGGTTACGATACCAACAAATGTATTTTGACCCGCAGTGATTGTACTGAGACCAGCTGGTGATGCGTCAGCACCATTTCCACTTCTACCACTAATGGTAAACGAAGTTCCAAACTTTCTTTTAGTGGTGAGTTTTAAATCTGCATTGAAAGTTTGGATTCCAACTGTGGTTCCTTGATAGATTGACTTAATGTTTGAAATATCGTAGTTAGTTGAAATAGCAACAGTTGTGTTATAATTTACTCCATCTACGGAGATCTTTTCCCCCTTGTGGAAAACTCCTTTAACTTGTCTAAGACTAAACGTTGAGATTCCAGAAGAATCTTCCACAACAAAACCTGATGCACCACTATATTGACCTGAAATAAAAGCGCCTGGTCTAAGTGAAGTAAATGGTTGAGTGATTTCTAATTTAGTATATGGAGAAATATCAAAAAGTCTAAGACTATACTCAGATTCTGGACCTTCAAAAATCTGAGATTCTAAGTTGTAATCATAAATCCTACATTCACCAATGGCGTTTCCTGCTGGTGAAGTAGAAGCCAAACCAACTCTTTCATCCCTTAGACTTGCAGCAATAGTTGTACCAAATCCAACTCTTGGCGCTCCATGAACATTATTGATTCTAATTTTTGGTCCTATTGAAATAGGAACGGCTTCTTGACTTACTTCTCTTGTGGTTCTTGGTTTCGATATATCGATTACAGTATCAGTTTGTTTTTCTACTTCAAATCCTCTAACGTATGCCTTTCCAGAAGAAATAACATATTCGATCAAGTTTTCAGATGGAGTATTTCCTTGATATGTTACTGAATCTGCATCATAGATTCCATCATTACCAAGATAGTTATTTAAAGTGTTCTTAACCGAAATGTCAAATGGTTTGATATAATAATCACCCGATTCATCATAAGTTCTTCTAGCAAACTCTGCTTTGATAAAGTTATAATCGGTATTTTTTACAAACGTCTCGATTTCACCATTTTGAATCCTCATCAATTCAACAAAACTTGGATCATCACTATCTACGATAAGTTTTGAAGTTAAAGTTGCAGTTATTTTTAATCTATCAGCACCAGGAGCAGTGTAATTGCTAAATCCCTGAGCATTATCATTTAGAGTTGGGTCTTCATCAGCATTAATAATCTCTTCGACCACAGTCAATCCAACTTTTACAGTTGGCATTGATGCATATTGCCCTAAAAGTATTGTTTGAGGATTTACTGTTACAAAATTTCCTCTAAGAAAATATACACCTTCTTGAATATTAGCAGCAGATCCAACAATGTTGGCATTATTTGATATTACCGAGGCAAAACCTTGATTTGTCGAAATTACAGTATTACCATATGATAAGTTATCAAGAAGAATGAGATTCTCTCCCTCTACAAAATCTCCCGTGGAAAAATTGGTTCCAGATTTTGTGATTGTAAAATATAAAGTATCTAAACTTCTTTCAGAATCTCTTGATCTGAGGACATATTCAACTCTTGCCTCAATACCAGAAGTTTCACCTCTGAACTTTTTCCCGACAAGTTGATCAATATAAAGACTTATAGGAATCCCCGCAAAATCTGGATTTACACAGATTCCTGTAAAAACGTCCTGATATGAAAGTTGCCCAGGAATTACTTTTGCACCCTCTTTAAAAAAGTGTGTGCCAAATTTTTCAATCTGATCTTGAAGAATCGACTGTAAACCGGTTAATTCTCTAGCTTGAACAGGAGTTCCTGCCTTAAAAAGAACTCTATGAAAATTATTTGTTGGATCAAAATCGTCATAATATGGAGTGATGTTGAGGTTAGTTTCCTGGGGCATTTTTTTAGAATTCTAAAACGATTTTAATATCTTCTTTTTGGTTTGACGATCTTAAAACAGATGGTCTATTATCTACATAGATTATCTGTCCACTTTGAGGTTTTACCTCTGGGTTTGCTACACCTTTGTCAAACGTCTGGCCTAGGAAGTAGGTCCTATTATTTAGAACGGTAGATATACCTGTAAAGGAAGTATCGATAGCAACTGTTGCTGTTCCTCCTGCAATATTGAAAGACGCGCTTAGATCACCATCTGGAAGAGTGTTTTGGAATCGCAAAAGTTTATATCCGTAAAGAGGAGCAGTTCCGACAGTAGAAGAAGTCGCAACACGATCATCTTGCCAATATTTTAAAACACCAGTATTTGAATCCCAAGATACAACTCTACCAATCGCAGTTGATCCAAATCCAATTGTTTGTGTTATCACATCATCTGGTGTAAACTCTATTTGATCAAGTTGAGAACCAGTAACTCTTAATGCATAAACTGCGCTTGCTTTATCCGATGAAAGTTTTGTTGTAGATCCATAAACAAGAGGATCTTTTACAACTCCAATTCTTGCAAACTCATTTCCAGTGATAAAATCTGGATTAGTACTATCATTTTCAAGTCTGGAATAGACCATAACTTTACGAGCACCCAATTCAGAGTAAATATCGGAACCATGACCACCATTTGGAGGAATCACAACACTTGTTACTGCATCAGTGCTTGCATTTGAGTTAGTGATTCCAGCACCTTCCAAATCAAGAGTACCAAAAGAATATCCAGATCCACCAGAGGAAACATCTACGGATTCTATTTTCCCATCAGCATTAACTGTAACACTAGCTTTTGCACCATCACCATCTCCTAAAATATCTACATTGCTATAAGTTGTTGCAGTTCCATATCCAGTGCCTCTATTACTAATAGTTACGATTTTAATCTGACCACTAGTTGCAGCATTATCTCTGACTGCTGCATTTGCACTTCCAGTTTTCCAATCTTCTGGAACTGGAATGAAGTTAGTTGATTCAAATCTCAAAATATCAGATGGAGTAAGAGTGTAGAGATATTTCCACACATAACCATCACCACTGCTTCCAGCAGCTCTTGGTTCCAAATCAGTGAATACCGGTTCATCGAGAGATGGCTTACCAGTTGGATTTTCTGGAGAAAATCCATTATCTAAACAAATATAAACTCTATAATCTCTATTGATTATGTAATATTTTGAACTATAAAGTGTAGTAGAGTTTGAGACCGGAGCAAGATTATTTCTACTATAATCATGTCTATACATATCATATTTTTCACCAGAAGCCCATACATATTTTTCAACAACCCTCCTTATATCGGAAGCGTTAATTTTTTTCAAAGCAATCATCGTATCCCAATAACGATTCTCTTGATTTAAAGAATCAATCGGTGCAGGTGGACTGGTATTCCAAGTTGGAGATAAGTCAGTTGCATTTGGTAGTCCAACCCAAACGTAGTATGAACTGCCAGTTGACGCAATTCCTGCACGAAAGTTTTCAGCACTAAGTATACGAAACTGATCAGTAATGATTGCGGACATTTTAAACTTTTTCTAGTTATTTATGTTAGGTATCCAACTGATTTCAGAGGAGTTTTTCTAAGAACAACAGGACCAGTTGATATTCCGGTAAACCCATCATTTAACTCTGGTGTAAATGATTTAGCAACCCCAGCTCTAGTAAAGTTTCTAAGTTTGCCCCAACTATATCTACCAAAGAAATCGCTATAACCAAGTCCTGTTAGGGAATTATAATCTTGAACACTTACGGTTACCTTTGCAACATATGTTGCTCCAAATCCAACTGCCTCAGTTGTTGCAATGGAGACAGAAACTGCCTCATAGACATTATCCAAGAAAGTAGTTCCTATTCCAAGAACAGATCCACCAAGATCAAGAGATGTTACTCCATTTCCAATATTTGAATCAAATACAACAAATGGATATCCAGCAGCAATATTTGTAATCGTTTGGATTCCGGAAGGACCAACATATGCTGAACTTCTTAACGGAGAATCATTTGGAATCAATAAATCAAATACTATTCCAGTAGATGCTAAACCAACTGAAGTAGTTGCGATCCCTGTAATAACTCCAAAATCGCCAGAATACTCAACTCCAGTCATCTCCTCTTTATCAAATATTGGTGGAGATATGAGAACGACTGGTGGATTTGTAAATGTATATCCTGCACCAGCATTAGTAACTGTTATTGAAGTAACGGCAGTTCCGGTGATTGATGCGGATGCTGTTGCTCTTGTATCCGATCCAAATCCAACACTATTGGCAATGGATACCAGAGGAGTTGCTGTGTATCCAAGACCACTATTTGTAACTGATATTGAGAGAACAGTTCCAAACCCAGAAATCACAGCCGTGGCAGCTGCCGCAATTTTACTTCCTTGTTCAAATATATCAATTATCTGCTTCGCATCTTCAAGAGATTCATTATAAGAATCAAAAAATGGAAGAACATTGTCAACCCAAATCTCAGTTGAACCAAGACCAACAGGTTTGATAATATGAGTTTCTGGGAAGATATTTGCTTCATAGAGGATTCTATCTTTGGTAACTGACTGCCCATCAAAGAAAAGATCCTCTTGTTGTTTGCACCATATCATTGGTCTTTGAATAGTAATATCTGTTGTAAGACCAACACCAGAGTATAGATTTGTATTGAATCTGTCGGAGGTATTAATACCAGTTACAAATCTGGATTCTTGTTCAAATGCGAATGAATTTAAATCATCGCCAGAAGTAATTCTAACTGTATCTCCAACCTTTATAGTTTCAATAATATCTTTACTGACAACATCAATATCACCAGTTCCTTTATAGAAAAGAATAGAACATGTATCGCCAACTTTTGGTGCCTCAGCGAAAGTAATATTTGATCCACCAGAGAACTGATATGCAATACCAGGTTCTTGTAATACATTGTTAAAGAAAACGAGAATTGTTTGTTCGATGTCAATTAATGATCCTCTTGCTGCTCTGATTGAAACAGAAACCTCTTCTTTTTTGAGAGTAAATACCTTGGTTTCTCCATCAAAGAAAGGATCTAACTTATCAAGTACATCAAGATCACCAAATCTCCATCCAGTAAACTTATCAGAATCAACTCTATCAATATTAATTCTAAATTCACTGAATCCTGCCCCAACAGTTGAATCGGTTGGGATACCAGTTATACCACCTGATGGGATTGTGAGGATTTCTCCATCTTTATATCCATATCCACTGTTGATGATTTCAAAGTTTGTGACACTTGAACCAAGTGAAACTTGAATATCGACATAAGCATTTGTTCCAATTTGAGTTCCAGGAGAATCTGGATGATAAATCAGAGGAATGCGAGTATATGGAGTTGGGTTATCAAATACAACAATAGGTGGATTGCTAAACGTATATCCAGTTCCTGGATTAGTAATCGATACTCCAACAACATTTCCGTTAGAAATAGTTGCGGTTCCAATCGAAACTACATCAACTGTATCAAGATCAGTAGTTCTCAGACCAACATTGTAAGTAAGTTCCTGAACAATGCCGTTTAAAGTTGCGATACCAGACCTATATCCAGAACCACTATTTCCAATACTAATAGAGGTTACTGTTCCAAATCCAGAAATATTAGCCGTACCACCAGCAGCAACTAAAGGTTGGTATCCAAAACCTTGTGTTGATCCAACAGAAACTATAACACCACCAACAGGAACTGATCCTGTATTGACATCATTACTTACAGAAGCACCAAAACCACTGAATACAATTGATGTAATTCCAGCATTCTCAGTAAACGCAAAATCATTAATTCTGGATCCTTGAGAGGGAATCTGAGCGATATCATTTATTAGAATGAAAGCATGGTTTGTGCTAAATCCAGAGACATTTGCTTCATCTTGTTTGATCGCAAATGTTTTTCCGACACCAGTTAGCTGTGGAGAAATCGAATCAAAAAGATAGTTCGTTGCATAAGTATGGGTACTTGATCCAACAACACCATTTCTGAGGAAAGTTCTTCCTTGGAAAGTTGATGATGTTTGAATACCAGTCCAATCAATCTCATCTGGATCAGTTGCATCTTCTGGCGGTTGAATACCATTTGGTGCAGTATAGAAATTAATAGTATTATCAACAATATTATAAGAACCTTCATATTTTTCAACTAATGTCCCACTTGGATGAGTAGAAAGTCCAGTGCCCATCCACGCTCTCTTTACAAGGAGAACGTTAGTGCTGCCAAATCCAACTTGATCAACTCGCATAAACTCATCTTCAACCTTTAATAAGTCACCACCAAAGAATGAAGAAACTCCAGAAAGTCTTATAAACTGACCACCAAAACTCATATCCTCGATAAGAGTATGTTCAATGTTTCCTGGAATTACAGGATCTTGAATATTATTATCAAGTGCGATTATACATTTGGTATTTTGATCCTGAGCAGTAAATGTATGAGAAGTTCCAATACCAACTGTTGTTAGGTCAAGATAGTTTCCTGATGCAGATGCTAGAGCATCTTCAGGAGTTGCTGCGAGACGAATTGATTTATCATCTATTTTAATAGCATAGACATAATCTGGAAGTTTATCCGTAGATCCATATCCAGAAATAGTTGTAGTGGCAATTCCAATAGCAGAGGTATTACCAGTTCCAGTTGGATTATATGTCAATCTCTCTCCAGAAGTGAAGAAGTGATTTGGTAAAACAACCAAATCATTATTTGTATCGACAATCAATGAATCACTGGCATCAAATGATTTAACAAATATTGGATCACCACCATGAAAAAGACCAAATGCTCTTCTGACATCTGCTTGAGTATTTGTATAGGTTCCCTCAATACCTTCAATTCTAGTATCCTGGATGTCAATATAATTGATTTGTTCCACACCACCTTTAACATGAGCAGCTGAAGTTACAAATGTTTTTGCGATTACATTTGTAGATACTGGTGGTGTGTAAACAACATTATATTTTCCGCCAACGGAGTTACTGCCAATAGTTCCAATTCCTGTATTTAAATTATCACTATCATCATCGACAGAACCAAATAAAGTTTGATACGTAATGCCATCAGTGTCGGATAAGAAAATACCTTCAACTAACTCATACCGGTCATTGGTAACATCATGAAGATGAATAATAACATAAGCACCGTCCTCATCAACAGTTGTATTATTTCCAAAATTGGCGATTGTGGTAATACCAGGAGAACCAGAAGATGGCACATTAGTATATTGTGCTCGTAAATCTCCATTAGTAAGTGAGATTGTTGCAACTCCTACTGTTGAAACTCCACTTAGGAAAGATGTTTTAAGAATATTAAAAGTAACTGCTGCTCCGACATAATCAGACGAAGGAGTAAAGTTAATATAAAGAACTCCGCCACTAATGTTTGATCCGAATGTGCCAATATTTGGGGATGAGGTGATGTTTAAATCAGCATCTCCAATGTTTCCATATTCAACACCATAGACTTCATTATTATTATGAAGAATATTTAAATCAACAACCTCATGTGTATGATTAGTGTCCATCTGAATCATGAACTTATGTGAGGCATCAAAGGACGCAGTTGGGAAACCAACAATATTAACAGCAGTGGAACCTGCTGATATTTGACAACCCCTTGCACTTATCTCAACGATATCTCCAATAGTTGTAACTCCTACGAGAGTTGAAAGACCAACAGCAGAGTGAGTATCTCTATCGATATTATAAACTAACCCATGAATGTCATAGTTATTTGTATCATATTTTTGTGGGTAGAATAAAAGTTGACCTTCACTTCCAAGAGCTTGGAAATCAAAATATCCATTAAGATCCGATGGTCCATTAACGATTGCATATTCTTGAATATACCCATTAATGCCATCATCAAGAAGAAGTTCAACAATTTGCATTCTTCTTTCGCCAAGGAACTGAGTATCCTCAGTCATCAAGAAGTATTTTCTATATCGAGTTCCAGCAAGAGGGAATGTATCGATTATAGAATATCTTGTTGCTCTTGGAGTATTATTAAATTCATCTGAAAAATTATCGATACTTAATACTCTATTTCCAACTGACTCTTCGTAATCTGTCAGTGCAATAGTACTTGTTAGGATCTCGTCAGAGAAAAATGATCCAGATATAAATTTGTTTGTTTCAGAAACTAGATCAAAATCATATCTACAATATGTTTCTACCTCTGAAATGAGATCAAGTAACAACTCTATGTTACTTGAAGAAATGCCAACGGATTTGAATGTTTCATCACGAGATTCAATTTGTAGATCTGAGAATTTTTTGAATCCAATAGTGTGATCCATAGACGACACAATATCATTCCAAGTGTCATACGCAATTTTTGATTTTAATGAGTATGAAAAATATTGATAATAATCACTGTCAATCAATCTTTGCTCATTAGTACTTGGTTTGCCAGTGTCTTTTTCCCATCCCTTTATGACAGGTGGAGCAGCTTCAATATCGTACAGAGAATCTACATTGATCTTATCAGAAACTTTTGCAATGGTCCCAGAACCAAGACCTTTAATATCATCGCCGGTTAAAATTTCTTTATTGCAGTTGATTTTTAAGATCTTGTTCGCGTTATCCCAAGTAGAAACCTTTCCATATTTTTGCTCATTTATATTTGTTATAACAACTTCTTCACCAATAGAAAAATCATTTTTCTTGAGAACTGGATTGAAAACTGGAAAATCCTCAAATGGAATGACCCTACCAGAAGATCTAACAGTTGAATATGTTCCTGGATTAGAAACATTTGCATCAAGTTTATAAGTAACCGATCCAATACCACCAATATTTGCGTCAATGTTAGTAATTTCAAAGAACTTGTAGTTATAGTCTACTGAGTTATATCCAGATCCAGTAGATGCTATTCCAACACCTTCAACAAAAATTTTGTTCCCAACAGAAAATGGAAATGATCCTACTGTTGAAAATCCAACGTTCAACTGAAGTGTTACTTCTTTTGTAATAGTATTAAAACCAACTGTATTAATTCCGACACCATTTGAGTTGTTGATCGTAATAATCGATGGATTAGTGTCAGAGAGATTTTTTGCGTTTTCTTTTATGTTTACCTTTGATACAGATCCATTTCTTACTTCTGCTTGAAGAATGACATTTTCAATCTTTTTATTTGTTATGGTGTCAATAACTACAAGATTTGGGGCAATATTGTATCCATTACCACCAGAACTAATCCCAATACTTTCAAAAGAACTTAATTCCTCAACACGCAAAATTTCTGGTGTATTTGCAATAACTTTTAAAGTTGGATCAAAAGAGTAGTTATAACCATTATTTTTTGTTCTAGTTCTACTGATAGAACCCATAGTTCCATTCAATCTAATCAAAGCATTGGAACCAGTGGTTGATGCAATAGAGGTAATCCCTGGAAGATTTTCGTAATTTACATTACTATTTTTTATATTGATTGAATCAATAGGTCCAGTTGCATTTTCTGATTTATGAGTGTAATAAAACTCTCCATCAGAAGATGTATATGATGTTGATTCTGGTTTTTCTGTAAGATTAAATTTGAATATCGTCGTACCGATACCAGTTGGGTATTCATCCACTTGATATGAACTGTTGATAACTCCGATATTGTTAGCAGAGTCTTGCTCAGTATCAATCAATATTTCAGTTTTTGATGTTGGTGCAATATCAACATTAATAGGTGTAAACTTATAATACAAGTTGTTCGGAACGAGAGAATTAGTTCTCAAACTAATGACAGCTGGATCTGTAACTCCAATCGTTCCTATCCCACTTACTTCAAAATTTCTTGATAGTCCAGTAGTTTTAAACTCATTTCTAAAATATGGGTCAGTATAGAAGTTCAACTTAAAAGCTGAAAATGTTGATCCAGAGGAAGTAACTGATAGAGATGTGTCCGTAACAGCAAAAGATACTGTATTACCTCTTACAACTTCAATTTTTGGATTTATTTTTGAGATAAAGTGTTCTCCAGATCCAGTGCCACCAATAGAGATTGGTGTTGGATTTGGTCCAAGCGAATCAACTTTGTTTGCTGCTAGTTTAATATTATTTGAATCAATTTCAATGGCATAATACATCCTTTGATCGGTTAAACCAGTTGGAGCAGATCCTCCTGTTGTATAAACAATCTTATCACCACTTATCAAATCATGATTCTGAATATTAATCGTGTCAGTGGATGTTGTGATTGCAGATGGTTCGAACTTCTTTCTATCAAATACGATTCTTCTGTTATAATCATTAAATTGAACAAACACGGTTTGCGTGTTATTTGGAAGTGGGACAAGTCTAATATTATCTTGGAAACTTAGTCCATGAGGTTCTTCTGTGGTCAGAGTTGCTTCATATACATTTACATCAGCAGTAATTGGTCTATTTACTTTTTTAAAGCTATGTGTTACACCAGAACCAACAGATGTAAATGAAAGTTGGATTGCTGTTGATCCTAAACCAACAAAAGAACCTGTAGATCCTAACCCAACCTTAGTTGTTGAAATACCAAGAAGATCAGTAGAGTTTTTAATTGCATATACAGTTAACTGATCAGAGAGTACAAAAGTTCCAATACCGTCAGATACTTCAATCGAAGTTCCTCCACCATTAGAATAAATCAACTCATCACCAGTATTAAATGAGTGATTAGGAATTAAAATAGTATTGATTGGTATGATCTTACTTGTATAAGCAGTTCCTGGTTGATAGTTAGTATTTTCTTGAAGGTGTGGAGGAGCAATATTATTAATCTTATGATATGAAATCGTAGTTCCAACACCAACAACAGCGGTGGTTCCAAGTCCAACTACTTCTGATGGATCAAAATATCTCTGGAAAGTTGGTGGATTACCAATATACGTATTAAATCCAACTCTGAAACTAAAGGTGCTTTGAAATTCAATGGCAATTGTTCCCGCAGAATAAGCAGTTCCGACAGTTCCGTTGTGATTTCTTTGAACTCTCATTACAGAGTTAAGAGGATCAACATTCAAAACTTTCAATTGCTCAAGGTTTTCAGCAGAAACTCCAATACCAATGATTGTATTTTCTCTTACATAAAGAGGATCATATGGACCAGAAAGCGCGATGTTGGTTGTTAATCCAGTATTTGCTGGTGTATCCAGATACTGCTCTAAAGTCCAAATTCTTTGAGGATTGAAAATATTTTTAGTGCCATTTAAGTTGGCATATGATTGCGTGGATAATCCAGAAACAACTACTCTGTTCTTGTTTTCAAAATTGTGTGGAGAGGTGCAATATCCAATAGCAAGACCACCACCAACAAATAATTCTGCATTCTCAGATGTTATCGTCGATGAAGCTATTGAAACTATTTCTTTACCTCTAATTCTACCTACACTTATTCTAGATTGTCTTCCATATTTTGGTTGACCATCCAAATATACAATATCACCACTCTTATAACTGGTTCCAGCAGAAACAATATCAAAATCAGTAATCTCACCTCTTCTTGTAGATTCAATTACAGAAATCTGCCTTTCATCTTTTAAAGAACTATTGATGTATTCATTAAACCCATAAACATCACTTGTTTTTGATGGCTTAGTATTTCTGATCAACGTCGAATATTCATAATCAATTTGATTGATCTGTCTATTGTAGTTAAAAGTATCTGGTTTTGATTTAAAAGTATCTCCGATTACATATGGGAACTGTGGCCTCTTATAGTTTTTAAAACTACCATCACTATCAACTTGTCCAGGATTTACTGTGGTAAAATATGCATAAACACCATCTGGATAATCTGGGGTCTTTGTAAATCTTCCATTGTGTTCATCAAGATCTCCATTGTCAGTAAATGAATAGTCCTCGACAAAAAATCCATTTGAAAAACCTGGTGGTCTATCTGGACTTGGATTTAACTCATATCCAGATTCCATCGCCTTAATAGGACCACCTTCAATATTGTTATAACCATATGGACCATAAATCGGATGTCCATCAAAGGACCATCCAATGATTGGTGAGTGATTTTTTGAATCTACTTCAAGACCATTTTGTTTGATCAAATCGAAAGTGTCTACACCATAATTTGGATTTCCACTCTCATTTCTACTATAAATGATCTCTCTAAGCGCCCTNGGAGCACTTAGAGACGAATAAGAACCCTTTGAGTATTGATTTGTNCTTCTAGACAAAATACCATCATCTACACTCAATTTTCTTCTCTTTTTCTCAAATTCGTTTACATTCCATCTTCTAATCGAAACTCTTGCTTTTGCTCCAATTCCCGTTGGAATAACCTCGACAAAAGTTGTGCTGGTTGTAAATCCAGATCCACCATTATTTACTTTAACTGAAGTTATAGATCCATTTGTTATAACAGGAGTTAAACTTGCATCTTTACCAGATCCAGATATTTTTAAAGTTGGGGATGAGTTGTAACCATATCCACCATTTAGAACAAAGACTTCTGATATCCTACCACCCTGAATAATAGGTTTGAGTTGTGCAGAACTTCCATTCTCAAATGTTATTAAAGATTGACGCTCAAAATTTAAAATATCGGAACATCCATATCCAATACCACCCTTTTCCAGATTAATCTTATAAATGCTTCCTCTAAAGTTCGGTTTAACAGTTGATTGGAAGGCAATATTGTTAGTGGTTCCAATACCAATATTGCCAGAAATATTAACTGCTATTTGTGGATAGTTAAAGATGTGAGTTCCACCAGTTCCAACACTTTGTAGATCAACAAATATTTTGTTATCAAAGTTATAATAAGATGCTGTTGTGCCAATACCGGCGGATGATAACTTAAAGGATCCATCATCAACTTTGGTAACCAAATAGTTCTGGTCAGTTGTTAACCCACTGATTTGAGATCCTTCATATTGATATTTGATGATTTCTCCTGTGGAAAACCCATGATCAATAAAATTAATCTGATCTTTACTTGTATTAATACCAGAAGAGGACACTCTAATTTGATTATTTGAATATCCAGATCCACCAGACTCTACTGATATTGATGAAAGTATGTTTTTCTTTTTAACCGAAGTGAAATATTGATTACCTGATCCAAATGTAGTAATATTAATCGTACCAACTCCTGCCAAAGCAGATTTTTGATCACGGTGTAAAGTAATCTCAGTAAGAGATTTAGCATTTACATAATAGATAGAGTTATTTGAAAGATATGCATCTCTTATTTGAGATCCAACTGTACTACCAATACCAATAGGTGTTTGTGAATTTGAGTTATAAACAACTCCATCGCCATCTCTAAGGCGATGATATGTGCTGAATCCAATTACATTTGTAGATGTGGAAATATAACTTGCTCCTGCACTCACATCAGTAAAAACTACCGTGTTTTCTGATCTAAGATTTGCTTTTGCCTTTGCACCTTTTCCATTTCCACCAGATATAGTGATTATTGGTTCAGAAATAAAATCATATCCACTATCAATAACCTCAATAGAATCCAGAGAACCACGCACAGAAGCAGTTGCTGTTGCACCAGTTCCAACAGAATCTGAGATTATAATATTCGGTGGATTAATAATATCGTAATTTGATCCACCAGATAAAACTTTTACACCAGTTAAGTTGCCATAATAACAGTAATCATTTGATTTATAACTTAAAATATCAACACCATTAATAAAAACTCCAACATTTCCAGGATTCGTTTTTACTTTATTTTCTGGAGTTTCAATGAAAACTGGAATTTTTCTAACTCCATATGAAGAATCTAGTTGATATTCATAAGAGTTGATCGGATATATTACTTGATTACTTGCAATACCACTAACATTAACAAAGGCATTATTAAAAATATCTGCTTTGGATTCGGATAATTTAAAATTACTTGGATCAACTCTTTTCACAAAATATCTACCCTCAATCAAATCTCCAAGATTTCTGACTGTGGTAATGGCAACCGGTTCTCCATATCCAGTTAATAACTCTACAAATTTGTCTGGCTGATAATAAACCTCATCACCAGTGTAAAGACCATGATCTGGATAGTTAATGGTATCTCCACTTACAATGTAAGGTGAGGTTGCACTATTTCCATTATCCGTAAGGACAATATTTTCACTTTTAACATTAATTGGATTCTGATATGACGGTAAAGAGTGTGACGCAAAATAAACAGAGTCGTTCTCATCATAAAAAGATTTAATGACATTAGATGGCAAATAGTTTACACCATCATTTTGAGAACTTACCTTTCTGATAAGTCTTCGTACATCTCCACCAAGTTGCGGATCAAATCCAGATAAACCAGAAACATCAAAAATAAAATCAGAGATAATATTATTGACCACACCACTTGTTTCTAATCCTCTTGTTGTTATAACTTGAATAGAATCTCCAATTTGAAATCCATGAGGTTCAAAACTTTCAATCTGATAAAGGGAGATAATATTTGGGTTTTGTCCAAGTTGATTTTGATTTAAAATACGTGATGTTTTGATTTTAAATCTACATGTCTCATTATGAATCAAAGAGTCCATAACTTTGTTGGACTTTGCATAACCGAGAGATTGGTTTTTGATTACATCACCAGGCGTAAAATATGGCGTATCAATATCCGTTGCCTTTATTTTATATCTACCAAGAGAACCTTTGATTTTAAATTCATATTCTGTATCATCATCGAGAACTACATACGAACTCGTATTTTCAAATACCTCTTGCTGATCAATGATAATATCTGTAACACCGTCAATATCTAAAAACTGAGTTGTATTTTTAGAGGAATATGTTACAATACCAGACTCTCCAGATTGATATCTTACTAAAAGTTCCCCAGTCTTAGGAAACCCAATTGTTGACTCAACATCAAAAAATGTAGATCCAGAACCAATGTTTCCAACTATTTTGGTTTGTTTGTCTATCTTGAAATCCCCGTAAACAGATCCAAATGTATTTGTATCTTTATTTTCGACAAAATCAATATCAATCAGATAAAAAGTTTTATCTTCTCTAAAAATTCTTTCAATATCTACAATCGAACCATATGATGTAATATTACCATTTCCATCTCTTTGATAAAGGGTTCTTGCAATAAGACCAGACAAATATTGTTGTGATATATCAACTTGACCTGGAAGAGGTTCTGCACATAGTCTAATAACTCTTCTATAAGAAGCATCAGATGGAATGAACAGATTATCTTGTGGTTTTAAAACTTCAACCTCATCATTATATAAAGCTCTAAAAAGAATCTCAAAAGAATCTGGTGTTCCCTTTGATTTGTAAAAATCTACTGCTTGTTTTATAAAATTAGATGGTCTTAAACCTTTATATAAATCTACTTCTTCAAGACCAGGTAAAAACTGTGCTTTGATTTTTTTGAAAAACTCTTTTAAAAATAAAGATGAAAGATTAAGTACCTGATCATCTTCAAAATGCTCACTTGCATTTGTATCTTCAAAGATTAGTTCATCGGGACCATTGTTGCTATGATAACTTGTGATGCCACTAAAACCCCTGATACATCCAGTAAAAGATGTATTTGTTTTTCCAGTATATGAAATAATCTCATTATTGATCTTTAAAAGTCCATATTGATCTGGCCAACCAGAAGTATCGCCAACATTAATTGTCGTATCACTAAAACTGACGTTAGAAGTTGCAGTTGTAGACCCAATGATTGAGGTGTAAGTTCCTACCTTAACATATTGATCAATGTTTTCCAGAATATTTACTGGACCACCTTGATACTCTTGTGACTTATAATATGTTTTAAGAAAATCCCCTGCTCCCTGAAGTTCAGAACCAAGAAAAATAGGAAGTTGATTTTCAACAACCGACTGGATTTTAACTCTTTTTTCTAACATTATCGCGTAATTTTATTATTGGAGAAACTGGAAGAAACAGTGTATCTCGATCCAGATACGTCAGCGCCAGAGGATATGGTGTCTGAAATGACACTTATGTTACTCTTACTTATATCTAGTTGCAAAAATAAATCCTGTAATCCGATAACATCATTTGAATATGGAACTGCCTGAACCTCAATGATTGGGAAATCAGATTCAAATTTTGATGTACCAATGATCTTAATTGGATTTAAAAGTATCTCTCCTCGCTCATAATCAACTGTTCCGACATTTCTTCTTAAAACTTGCATTTCAGTTTCAGAAAGAGATCTTATAAGATTAATAACACCGGTTTTCATATTTGCATCTGGGACATCTGAAAAGAATACCTCTCCAGAATAACCCTCTACATAAAATCCACTAGTTTTAATATTCACACCATCACCAATGTAAAATCTATTACCAAAACAAAGTTCATAATCTGCAAAAGAGTTAATGACTGGCCTTAAATCTCTTCTCATCACAATACTTGTAATATTTGATGTGATTGAAGAATCGCAATCATCAATAACTCTTAAAAGTTTGCTATATTTCAATCTTGCGCCATAACTATTCAGTTCAGTTGTTTTTGAATAAGTTTCAAGACACTCAGTTACCTTAGTCTTGAGTGATGATGCTGATGGAAACTGATTTGAGTTATAATATACATTTGAAGTGAGTTCAACATAAAGATATTTCAAATCAATAATTTGAGGAACAATTCCAGCAACTGTATGTCTTTTTAATTTCGCAATAATATCAGATTTTACAAAGTTTGAAAGATATGCACCATTTTTTGGTTTGATTGCAATAAAAACTCTTCCATATTGTGGTGGATTAAGTTCTTCACCACCAAAAGCAGATACAGATTCAGATTCTGGAAAAACTTGTTTCGTCAAAACTTCATAATCCTGAGATGTAACTGCTCTATTCTGCGATGCATACTTTAATGGAGCATATTTTCTTACAGAATCAACACTTTCAATATTACCACCACCCGTAGATGGATTAGTTAACGAAATTGCTGAAACACCAGTTGTTACAACACGATCATCATTATCCACAAGTCTTCCTGCAAATGAAAAGTTTCTGACACCATTTGCATCTGGACCATTTGTGATAATATAAGTTGCTGTAACGACATTTCCGTTTTCTAAACGATTACCAAAAACTCCATCTCCAAAAAGAAGTTCATATTTTTCATCTGCTGCTTCTTGTAACAGATAGATTTTTGAAGTTCCTGTTACATCAATGATACTTTGAGCTAATTCATACTTAACTGAGGAAAGATCAAACTCACTCTCTTTAACTTGAACAACTAATGTTGAAGTATCAGTATTTGCATTTGGAATGACAAATCTTTGATCAATATTTGACGTATCTACTGTAAATGTCTTTGATAAAAATGTTCCTTCATAAATCTCAATATCATTAAAGAATGCTGCGTCATTTACAACAGGAACAGTGATATTTTCTGGGATGCAGAAAGTATAGTTAGATCCTCCAAAACTGTCTGAGACCGCCACCAGACCCGCTCTAAGGGTCATTGTCGTTGGGTTAGTAGTCAGAGTACTGGTGTCAACAAAAAAACTTACCGTTGCCTTTGATGCTTTTTTAGATGATGGTAAATATCCAATATTTCGTGCAAGAGATACCACATTCTCTCTTAATGTGGCACTATCAATAAACACTTCATTTGCCACCATGTTGGCATTGTATGAAGTGATATATGTGTTATATGCTAAGATATCAATCAGAACTGATAGGTTTGATCCTTCAAAATCAAAATCCGTGAAATTAGAATTTGAACGTAGATAATCTTTTATCTGCGTCTTAATTTGATCAAAATCTAAATTGGAGAACTTTGTAAGTGGCATTATCTTGTTGATTGAAGAACAAACTCTAATACTTTGGGAGTTCTAGGTTGACCAACAATAAAATACGAAATTAAGACGTTATATCCATTATTATCATACTCAGGGGTTACTTCAACTGTATTAATTTCAACTCTTGGTTCAAAATTTTTAATCGTAAGTTCAATATCTTTTCTGATAATGGTTGCAGTACCAAAATCAAGCAATTCAAAGAGGCTTCTTGATACCCTAGAACCCAAATTTGGTTGAAATGGCCTCTCTCCTAATGATGTTAATACTAAATTTCGTATAGAACGCGAAATTGCAGTCTCATTGGACAGCGTGATCACATCATTTGTGATCGGATGCTTCTGAAAAGACAAAGAAATGTCTTTAAATGCCCGTGAGATCGGCTGCGGCACTAGTTATGACTAAAACTTCTGTGTTATTTAGACAGAATTCTGAAGGAATACCGTATGGACTGTAACCATGACTAAAATGTGAAGGTCCACATTCAAAAATCGGTGCTTCTAATGCCAGAATTTCCTCTTTCGTTGCCAGTTTCCCAAAAATATTCGTCGGTATCGCCCAATCTACCCCATCTGACTCCATTTTCAACCTGATAATACCGTGTAGAGACCTTGAAATCGGGCGTAAGAGGCGTTTCGGGAGTGAGTGATAAGTCATAAATTCTCATTCTATTGTTTGGATACAGTGCAAATTGCCCATTTTCAAGTTCAATACAGTTATGTGACTTGTGTTCATCGGGAATTTCACTGACATTACAGTTTGTTGTATCAATATCAGGGTGAAAGTTATCCAAAGTGAACAAATATTCGCCTTTGATATTACCAAAGTTACGTGTTCGAAGTTCAAAATCCATTGATCCAATGAATTGTTTCTTAATACATCGAACTCCATAGTCCATACAGTTCCAAAATTGTAGATTTGGTAAATCTAAATCAGGATCTGGTGTCTCTGGACGCGAGAGAAACGCGCTAATGGGTAGTTTATCATACATTGCCCCATACTTAGGCAAATAAGTCTCAAAATAAAAAGCACGTCCAGGTATGGACTTTGCCGATACCCAGACGCCCTCTACAAATTCCCCATAGCCGTCTTGTAAATCTCTCAAATATTCTTTACGAACCCACACTTTTTGTGGTGGGAGATTGACGACTAATTGACTCATCCTTTGCCTTGTCCGCGATATTTCTTACGAGCAGAGTTACGAGAGCTCGCAGCATATTTAGTATTTTGTCCATCACCTTGACGAGTCTTTTTTGGATGAGACTCAATCATGGCTTTACCAGTGAGTGAAGATTTAAGTTTTGCCATAATCAGATAATACGAGTTTTTTCATGACCAACGCGAATCCGAGGATCCACCCAAATATCAAAACCAGCAGCAATTGCATCAAGACAGAATGAAACATCCTCTCCACACATATCTTGAACCTCACCAGATTCAAACTGCTGCATCTTTGGTGCAAACCATGGATACTTCATCTCAGAATGCTCAAATACTCCATTCTTGATCATCACCCAACCAAATCCAATATAATCAACTGTGAAAGGTTTGCGACGTTTTGAGATCGATTCCAGAGTTTCATGATTCATCACACCACCGTTCTTACGGAAGTCACCTTCCTCTAACCAGTGAGCACAGGAAGTTGTCTTCCCATCTTCGGTACAATACCATCCAGATACAATCTCTTTCTCTGTACCATCCTCTGCAATCGCAAGATCACACAGTTGCCAGAACTTGTTCGTGTCAAATACAATGTCACTATCAATCCACAACTGATAGTCATACTTCAACTTACCATCCCAGGGAATCTGATCAGGTCCACGAAGTACATTTGCACCAAGACACTTACAACGTGCAAAGTTAACCATGGATGAGTAATCTTGTGAAATCTGAATACTCATTCCATTCTGAACCATGTCGAAACAAAGTTGAACAAAGTTCTTCAAGAACACATATGAAACACCACGACCAGGTAAACAGAACACAATGCTCTTTCCACGCATCCGTTGCTTAATTGCTTCAATATCAAACTCCTCTTTCCTTTGTGCAGGAGGAGTTTTTGCTTTTACAGTAAATCCTTTTGCCATAAGTTTGAATGACCTACAAATCAATTCTAAGTGATTATTTAGAGTTTGTCAATATGACCCCTCTATATTGTTGAGTTCAACTTGTTCATATGAAAGATCCTCAACTTTATATTCAGTCTTCATGAGACCTACCATACCCTTTAACGTTTTCCATTTATTTGTAAAATCTTCCTGTTGAAGATTATGAAATAAACATTTATCCTTTGCGTAGATGTGAAATCTATACTCTTGAATAGTCATCTTTTAATCGTACAATGTCATCTTCCTCGCAACGAGATCCTAATTGAACCTCTATAATAGTTATACCATTTTCACCTCCCTTTAACCTATGATGTTCCTTTACAGCAATCTTGAAATGACTNTGAGGTGATGCATGATAACAGTTATCCCCAATAGTAACATAACCATCACCCTCGACCACAGTCCAATACTCTGATCGATGATAATGGTATTGTAAACTTAATTGTTGGTCAGGATTTACAACAATCCTCTTGACCTTATACGTAGACTCCTCTAAAAGATTCTCATAATAACCCCATGGGCGCTCAAATTTCTCCGAAGATTTTTTTTCCATAAGTCCAACCTATGAGGCATTTTTATATACCTCAGAATTTTTTTGAGACTTCGATATTTATCTCGCTTTTTGGGTTCGTTGTAGGTTAGGGTAGTTTGCTTTTTTATATACGCCCCATCGCCGCCGCGAACGCATCAACGCCCGCCGCAATAACTGCCAATAAGTCACAGCAACTGTCCTGCACCTATTCTATCATAACCACTGTCAAACTGTCAAGTGTTTAGTGATACGCTGCTTCCCAGAGGTTCTCTACACTTTCTGACATATCTTCCACAGTGACTGTCAAGTTCTCCCCACCTTGAATATCAAAGACCTTGTGAAAATCAATCTGATGAACATCAAAATCCTCAAAGACTTCAAAGTCTAATGTAACACGAATCTGCTGTTTTTGTGCGTGACTGGTGTGCATCAGTTCAGGAGTGATTGACCTTAGTATTATATAACAACCCTCTAAGGATTGTCAAGGTTTTGTGTGGGTCTGATGATGAGAATCGGGGTGGGGGTTGACAGAATCGTCGTGTTATGTTATGCTCGCTTAGATCACAAGACCTGGACACATTTCCAGAAGAATAACAACAGTTTTCCACAAGTATTAGAGGGACATTAACAACAGTTTTCCACAAGTATTAGAGGGACATTAACAACAGTTTTCCACAGGATTAAACACTGCAAAGTAACTGCTTAGATACCACAAATACACTGCAAAGTAACTCTTTCTGTGGAATTGTGGAAAACTCTTTAACAAACTCAAATACATTTTTTAATACGTTTTTAATACATTTTTAACTCAAAACATGCTATTTATTGATGTTTTTGGGGTGTAATCTACGTCATTCCAATGTCTCACAGCATTAGCAACAATTGCTACATTAGTGATAAGATAGGTAGCAAAGATAACCGTTCTGATGATTGCTACTGTATCTGCTTCCTTATCATCTTTCCCTTGTTTTTCACCCAGAGCTTTACACCATAATCTCCATACAGTTTTAATCATCATGTTTCGATTCTCTTGATTTAATGTAAGTTAATTCATGCCAACAATGACGTGGGCAAACAACAAGAACATGATCTTTTTGATGTCTGATTTGATTCACATAAACAGGACGTTTTTTGGGGTAAGTGTTAATCTCGATTGAGAGTGTATCTTGGTCAATGTAATAAACCCAACCTTGTATGTGTTTCCATGAGACAAAATCATTGAGTTTAGGATGATACGTCATAGAGCAAACTTTCTAGGGGATTGAGTTTAATCTGCATAGAAGTGTAACATCTAGTATCAGAAATGTCAACCTTTTTTCCTACTGTTTTATGATTGATTGGGGCATGATATGTTTGAGATTTTGTATTAAAAAACCCCCAGATTGATTTGGGAGTTTTTGTTGTGTAGGAAAAGTTTTGATGATTTACGATCCAAATAGCAATGAGATTACGTTTGAATTGTGTAACCTCATAAGAATAACCTTTGGGAGGTTTGTGTGTAAAACTTGTGGGTAGTTCAATCATCAGAACTCAGTGAACTCCTCCAAATAATACTCAGCAGAGACATTGAGTTTCTGACATTCTGTCATGATAGTATCCACTTGTTCACCATTAAGTTCACAAACTTCATACAGAAAGTGAAGATCTTGTTCGATAGTTGTAATCATTTACGCAGTGGAGAATTAAAGTAACGAGAGAAAGCAGTGAACAAAATAATGGCAGTGGAGATGATACCAATCATCCCCAAAATTGTAACACCATCACCAGTGAAGTTGTAAGTTTCAGGCATCATTCAAACAGTGTAATTATCCTGGGCAAATTCATCACATTGGACATTCATTTTCTCCTCATGAATAAACTCTTCAATCGTTTCATCATTTAACCAATGGTCATGGATTTCAGCATAATCTTTCTCCATTGAAAGTGCAATTGTGCAGGGATCAGTGTAACTCATTTGATGTGTGATTTGTTGATGATTGTAATCCATTCGGTCGGAGGTGAGAGTTTGTTGAATACTTTCACCCACCGACCTTGAAACTTAACTAACGTATATTTCATGCAAACAAATAACCAGAAACGAAATCATCAGTTTGATAAACATTTTGACCGTTCACACATCCAACAAACTTACGAACATACCAAAGAAAATCTTTCTGAAATACACCTTCACCAGCAATACAAAACTCTTGGCAAAGTGCATTAAGACGTGATTTTGTGGTAACAGACTGATAACCACCATCAAAGATAGTCATGCTAGTGTCATCAATAGTAGCAATCAGATGACCGTGAAGATACACATTAGAGACGTTTTCTTCTGCGTTAAAGTGAACAGAAGTGTTAGCAGATTGCCAGTTTTGATTGTTCTTGATGGCAGCAATCATTTGAGATTCGATCTTACGCATGAGAGACGATTTGAGAGAGGTTAGCAAGTACAGAGGGAATAACGTTGATCTCTTT
>JGI11772J19994_1000004_pt1 | contig 59074 bp, 80 predicted proteins | sample Etolagsurwater0m_FD_19994 | JGI IMG/M metagenome (IMG submission 19994) | reverse complement strand
TTATGTTGATGTGAAGCTAATTGAGCCGTTGTTAAAGACGTATTATCAATAGACCCTGTTACAGTTACCGATTGATTTGAAGTACTTGTTGCCGCTTGGTTGTTTGTCACTGCAACAGTAACGGTATTTGCACCACCAGTGCCTGCCAAGTTGTATGTGCTACCATCATAACCTTGTGGCATTTTACCTTGTAACTGAGGAACGTTAAACGTTGTAGAACCATCACCTACACCGTACGTTGTAGAAATTACCGCAAATAAATCAGCATAGGTAGTTCTTGATACAGCTGAACCGTCACATAATAAGTAACCTGCTGGAGCTGTAGTTTTAGTCCAAGGCTTAATCGCGCCTACTTCACTTCTGTTTGTTATATCCTGTAAGTTAGCCATTAATCGTTATATTTCAACCTCCACCCATTACTTGCATCGTAGAATACCAGAGAAATACCCGCATTGTTAGTGCTAATTGTAAGATCTGCGGCAGAACCCTGAATATTTTGAGAGTTACGACCTACTGTAATGTTATTAGTGCCAGCACTTCCTGTGCCGTCAATTATTTTTACCTGTTGTCCTATTGTAGGAGAAGCAGGTAGTGTTATTGTTACTGCTGCTGCAGAACAATCAACAAAAATGTTATCTCCGTCTGAGGCAGTGTAAGGAGAATCTGTATTGTCTTTTTCAATCCAGGCTTCACCTAAACCAGCTAAAGTAAATATATCATACCAGTTTGTACCGTCTGTAGATACTAATCTGTATTTACCATTTGTAACAGTAAGAGTGTTTCCTGTAGCACCTAGTCTAGCAGATATATCAGCGCCACCAGAAATGTTGTTATAAATTCCGTAAGTTTTTTGAGTAGCAGGGAATTGAATTGTGTGAGTGGTAGAAACTGTTCCTGTAAAAATTAATTGATTTTGTCTAGCTTCGTTGTTTGCTTGGCTTTGAGGACCATCATTGTTTGTTAGCGTTGTTGAAGTTCCAGTAGTAATTGCTTTTGAATAGACACCCGCAATTGCATATTCAAAAACCTGAGAGAAGTTATTATTCGTAATAGTACCCCAAGTACCTGAATTTTCTCCTGTGGTTTGAAGTTCTATTCTTAAACCTGTTGAATAAGTTGATGCCATTTAATCTCCTAATAAAGTTTTAGTAATTATTTTAAAGTTTGTCAAAACTTTTATGCGGCTTTATGGACTTCTGTCCAACTTATATCCGAGTTAGAATCGTCTACTTGGTTCCAGAAGGTTCCTTGCAGAGTTCCTGTAGTACTTGTAGCAGAAACTCCAGTAACTGTAAAGTTAGAATCTCCACGAATATTTAAAACACCTGTTTGTCCTGTAGCTTGTACACCCGTAGGGAAATAAGTAGATTCTATAATAATTTCACCAATATTCCCTGTAGCCTGTACACCTGTTGGTGAAATAATGGCTGTTCCAGTTACGGTTACTGATCCTACCGAAGATGTTGCAGAAGCTCCTGTAGGAGATACGGTTGCTCCTCCAGTTACTGTTTCTTCTCCTAAAGAGGATGTCATAGAAACACCTGTGACTGTTACATCAGCGTTTGCAGAAACAGTTACATTTCCAGTTGATGATGTTGCCTCAACACTCGGTAAAGTATAAGAAAACACAATTGTCGTAGTACCGAGACTTGCAACAAGTTCTTGTTCAGCACCCGCGACGACAGTGGTTTCATTATCGCCTGTAACGGTGTACGTTCCAATAGCGGTGCTAAGTTGTTGTCCTGTTATTTCAATTGAGGTAAGAACGGTTCCGACAGAGCCTGTTAATTCATTTCCTGTTATTGTCGGTGCAACATCACCTTGGAACCCTAATGTTCCAGTGTTAGTTGTTCCTTGTACCCCCGTGAGTGCATATTCTGTTTCGAGTGTTCCCCAAAGGTTATCACCCCATCCAATCGATGTTCCTGTATCTTGGTTCGCTCCTCGGTTCCATCCTGACTGAGCAACAGTCGTTACTGTTTCATCACCTAGAGAAGCTGTTAGTCCAATACCTGTTGGAGAAACCTCAGCATTACCTGTTACGGTTTCTGTACCAAGAGAGGAAGTAAGAGCATTACCCGTAGCGTTAACAACCGCTAAACCAGTACCCGTCGCTTGACCTACAGAAGAGGTAAGCGCAATACCAGTGAGCGTAATGTTACAATCACCTGTAACAGTTGGTGTTGCAGTGGATGACGTGAGGCCATTACCTGTAACAGATACAGGCGCTTGCTCATCCCAAGCACCACTGCTCCAAGTTTCTCGGCCCCATCCTTGGAGAGAGGCCATTGTTTATCTCCTTATGCGATCCTTAGAATTGCAGCGGTGGATTCAGCCGCAGGGAACGTAATTGTAAACGTACCAGCAGTTGAAGTTTTTACGCCACCAAAATCTAAAATAGCAACAGATGCATTTGTCGTTAAACCAGATACAGTTGAACTATTGTAAATAACAGCAGCTTGTGCTGAAATAGTTGCACTTGTAAATGATATATCATCAAAATCACAAACAGCAGTTGAACTTGATAATACTGGAGTAACAGAAGTTAACGCTCCGCCACCTTCAGCATATGTTCCTGAGTCTGCTACTTCATCCGCACTTGTTGCGTAAGTAGTTGTTGAAGCATTTAAAGTTGCTTCAGAGTCAAATAGCGCTAGTTTAAAAGTGTTCCCTGTCGTTGCCGTAAAATCGTGTAGGCCTTTCAGGATCTCCACTTTGAAACTGTTGCATACAGCTTGAGTAATTGCCATAATAATCTCCTATGGGTTCCTTGATTCGAGAGGGATACGAATAACGCCNTCCCGAAATTCGTCTCTACGNTCACGCCCCATCTCATATGTGGCNANTNCNTGTACAGACTGATTATACATTTTATCGTANTATTGTATCATATCNGCTGGACCTTTCAAGTATCCAAGTGCTTCTAAGACACAACCATACAGTAGCACGTTTGGNGCATTNTGACTTAACCAAGTNGATGTATTTGTACTTGNTAANCCANNAGGCTTNTACGTGTATGCGAGCTCTACAGTTAATGCAGCGTTCGGGGTTGGCGCTANATAGTGTGTATCCTGNTCCCACATCGCATAATATTTAGGCGTGCCAGCACCAGCAGACGTTCTATCTACCGAATATTCATTCATAAACGAAATATCTTTTTGTATCAAGAAAGTTCTGTCATCAGAGGCATCTATCAACTGTACATATCTCGTTGCTTCCCAATCACCAGGAAGGGGTAAAAAAGGATTATTCACTGTCAGTGTTGCAGTGTCATATTTTCTATAATAATTTAAATCTACTGTTCTTCTTACCTTATCCTCAATAGACTCTATGAAAGGTTGAATAACAGCGTCAGAGAGCACGTTTGTGCTTGTTTCAGTATAGTTTCTTACATTATCAGTTAAATCGGAATACTCGGTCATGACGTACTCACTGTAACATTTCCTGCCGAGCTATGCAATAAGGTAGGTTTACTCTCTTTTGGCTGCATGCCAACAGAAGCAAATATGTCAACGTTTGTTCCAATTAAACCAACAAACACAGTTGAGTTAGCAATTTGCGATTTTGCATGTTGTAAAGATTGAGGATCTGAAACTATGGGAAGTGGTTCTAGTTGTGGGTGTTTTGGTTCAAACTCACTGGTGTGAACCCACGAACCGTTCCACTCTTGCACCATTTCATTATAGGGAAACGCCATACCCGATCTATCAGATATTCGTTGCGCAAATTTACCTGACGCATACTTACCCATTTATGCTCCTGGTAGATATGTTTTTGGTGTTAAGAATAAACTTGTTCTCTCTCCATCTTGCGCTGCTGCTCGTTGAAACTCATCTTCATAAATTTGTTTTAACATGCCAATTCTATCTGGCGCTTTTTTCATCGCTATGTAATAAGCTAGTCCAGCAGTTAAACATGGAAGAAAACGAAAAGGAATCTCAGCGTTATTGGTGTAAGCACCCGAATCAGCCATCCGAACAAGAGCATAATATATTAGAGTGTACGTTGTATCAGCTGCAGGGTATAGATATAGTGTTGGGTTTATCGTACGTTCAAAGTAGTATTGACTTGGTCTTCCGCTGGTCGTTTTAACCGCATAATTCCAATATGTAGAACGACTAATGGAAGTCGTAGAAAAGTCATTGTTACTCGAATCACGAATAATAATATCAGTAATATCAACAATTTGTTGACTGTCATCAGCACTTGATCCGAATAAATTAGTTCCCGTTAATGACGTTGTATCTGCGGTTAAAGTTTTTTCTTGTTTTTGAATAGTCCAAAGATTAAGTCCTCTGTTAGCCCATTCAGAAAGCAATAAGTTTAATGAACGTCTTGCGGTTTTTAAGTCGTATCCACTACGAACTTGCAAACCACATCGTTCAAATGCTTCTTCTGCTATATCATCTATAGAGAGATCAAAATTTGCTGTTGAAGCGTAAGTTGGCATCTACTTCTTTGCTCTAGCTTTTCTTAATTTAGCCAACAAGCTTGCTCCGCTTCTGCGCATTGCACCTCTCATTGACAAATCTTTACCAGCAGGATTACCTTTACCTTGATTAATTGAAGCCATTATAGATTTTAAGCGTGAACCGCGTCCACCTTTAACACCTTTCATAGCAGCTTTTTTTGCTGCAGCGCTTCTACCTTTAGGAGCTGCTAATGCTCTTTTAATATCATCAGCAGTAATTCTACCGCTTGGTTTTTTAGCTTTAGCTCTTTCCAATGCTTTTTTCATCGTCTCAGCTATTCCACCTTTTGCCATTTTCTTTTTAGGACCCATCATTCCGCCACCTCGCTTCTTGACTGCTCCTCCTCGTTTCATTGCTTGTTTCTTTTTTAACATTTTGACCTCCGAATATTCGTCTATAAGTTTTTTGTCTTGATACCACGACGTCTCGATAGTATTCTTTTGGCCACAACTTATAGTAGCCTTGACGGTGTAGTTTATCAGAAGCTTCCTGTAATTGCGAGAACTTTTGTATCAACATCATAGAATAGGCTATGTCACTATCGACCACTGGAGTCTCCCCTGACGGAGAAACAAGAAACTCTTGTTCTTCCTCGTTGGCTGGATTATGAGGATGAAATCCCATAAAATATATGTCTTTTTTGTTATACCAACTATTATAAGCATCAATAATATCTTGAAAATCCTGTAAACTATAATTGTAGTAAGGATCACAAAATATCAATATGTCGTGTTTTTCTAAATCTAATTTATCAAGATGAGAATTTAATTCGGTTTTATACCACTTATTTTTACGCTTTGTTTCAACAATAACTTTTTTATCAAGCCATGCTTTTTTAGCAAAAGGACACGCAGGCACACCACCTAAGTGTAAATTAGGAACTTCTAAAAAGTGTTTGGACCACTTACGAACGTCGTCTGTTATCTGTTTTTTAAAATACACCTTTAAAATTAAAGCCTCTTAGGGCTGCTCCTGCTCTTCTTTCTTTTGAGATAAGACCTCCTTTTGCTGCAAATGTTTTTACATTTGTAGGCTTACCGCCTGGATTCCCTGCAGCTCTTTTTCGTTTGACAGCACTCGCCTTTTGCGACGCGCTCATCCGTGTGGCTTTTGCAAGTGGAACGCACTTTGGATACTTCCTTTTGCTCCCCTTTTGTCTGCCACAAGGTTGATATTTTCCGTCTTTCTTCGGGGCTCCAATATCGACCCACTTCTGACTCACCCATTCTCTTAAACCCCCCTTTGCCATTAACTGTATTTAGTGACTTTTCTTTTGTTTTCTGCAATTGCACCACATCCTCTCGCAATACCACCTCCATTAAGGTGAGAAACTTTTTTTCTCTGTTGTGAAAGTCTGTTCGATTCAATCATGCCTCCAGCAGCTTTTTTATTTTTCTTTCCACCTGGTGTTACTTTTCCAGAACAAACAGCACTTGCATACATGTTAGCGTAAGCAGAAGGGTACACTTTAAATTTTCTTTTTGCTGCGGCTTTACCTCTAGCACACAATTTACCCATTAGCCTTGTCCTCTGTATTTGACGAATTGTCGTCTTTTGTTTTTATTCTTCGGTCTACTACGCGGAGAACGACCTATACTAGTTCTTTTTTTGATAGGTGTAAAGTATTCGTTAGAAGGTGTTTTAGCCATTATTTAAACCATGCAAAATTGTTATCAAAAGTAGACATTTTATTAATTATATTATTTTTTTTTCTAAATTCATGTAAAAAATTTTGAAGAAGATAAAAATTCCAGTCATGCCCTGAAAAAAGACCACCTTTTTTGATTTTTGGATACCAAGCAGTTATTTCTTCCTCCATTTGTTCTTTTGTTAAAAGAGTATCAATCCATACAAAATCTAAAGAATTGTTTTCGAAATCACCCACTAAATCTAAAGATTTCTTTTTATGAAGTTTAACTCTGTCTTTACAACCAGAATTTTTAATCAAATGCTTAGCAAACATTTCATTATATTCTTGATCAATTTTATCCACTATGTAATCTGGTTTGCCTGTGTAGGGTGTGGTAAAACAATCTTCAAAAGGTTCATAATTATCGCAACTATGTAAAAGTTTGATATTTGAACAAGACTGTAAAAGTGTAACAAGACTTTCGCCTCTGTAGGTTCCCAATTCTAAACCCACCAAATTTTCTGGCATGTGACAAATTAAGTGAATTAAAGCATTTATATCTGCGCCTCTTATATCTTCACCTACTGTAATTCTTTTTCTAGCTGCACCAGGCAGTCTTCTTTGCATCATATTATTTCATCTGTGATAAAGGATTAGCAAGAGTCGAATTTGTCACCACCGTCGAAGATACGGTGTTGGTTTCTCCATAAATTTTTTGTGAAAATAATAAAATTGATAATACTAATAAAACTCTTAACACTTCCAACGTCTCCTAGCCTGTCGTAATCTTGAATTTGGATTAGCAGCAGCCTTTGGAAACTGTTTCATCTGCCCTGCACTTCTTGCACAGTATGACTTTCTTCTTTTAGCAGCTTTAGATCCTTTTTTAACTTTACCTGTAACTGCTGTTTTTAATTTAGAACCAGGGTTCATTGCTCTATACTTCTTGACCCCAGCTTTAGTCATTCCCGCCCCCTTTTCAGTAGGGCGGAAATTTTTTTTATTTCGTCTTGGTTGTTTGTCAGCCATTAACTCAATGCTTCGTAGCGTTTGTTAAATTCAATAATAATTGAAATTCTATCTCCTGATGTTGCTACAGGAAAAACAATATTTATATCACCTGTGACACCACTTGATTTCGGATTAGTAATTCCACCAAAGGAACTAAAATCAAAATCAGTTTGTCCAGTTGATAAGGCTATTGCTTGATCGTCTGAAGTTGCATCAAAATTAATTTCAACAGAGTCTGCTGGCGCTGTAAAAGAAGCGTTATACCAAATCTTATTTATATCAAGATAGGTGCATGCATCTCCATTTACGTTTGCCGCCAAAGCAGAAGCATCGATTGTTGTAGTGCCTCCGTTTGAGCCATCACTTGTACTGTGGTAAGAATAAATTAATTTCTTACCTCCATCAAAAATATTTCTTTCAGTTGCTGAATAAGCCATAATTTATCTCCTTGCAATAAGTGGGGCCATTACACCCCACTCAGGTTAATTGTTATTACTTAGTAGTTGAACCACTAAAGCTTCTAGAACTAATCACTTTAACATAATCAACCCACATAATAGATGCGGTTGTTGTGTTGTTTTTAGTTCCAGCAATAATTCCCATTGCTAAATCATCAGGTAAATTAGTAGTTGCAATTGATGCAACAGGTTTAGGTTGTTTTCCAACAGGACCTAAATATGCTTGAATTACAGCAGTATTAACATTACCATTTGATCCTTGAGGAATAATATTAAATCCACAAATAAATGAATTACTTGGAGTTGCTAATTGAGTTGCACTCGCTGTTTGCAAAGCACCATCTTCAATTACAAAAGTATCACCAGTATAAGGATCAACTAATGCATCACTTGAAGTTACTGTTCCATTTTTTTCAGCGTGTAAATACCAACCAGTTCCAGCAGTAATTGAAGTAGGATCAGCAAAGTTAGAGAAATATACTCCATCAGTAATATTTACTACTTGAGAAGTTGTATCTGTATCAACTAGGCCAATAACCATTTCTGTTGTTGAAACATCTTCAACTGCTACTCTTGCTTCAAAACCAAAATTCATTTTTGTGCTTAATTGATAAGCAGTAAAACTATTAATTTGGTTATAAGCATCATCAGTTGCATTTACTTCATCTAATTGTAACCATCCACCATGAGCATCTGCTATTGGTGCACATGTTTGAGTACTAGCAGTTTGGCTTACATACCATCCTGGTGAGCCTCTTCCATTATTACTTGTATTGGTTCTTGTAATGAATGAGTAAAAATCATCCATGTACGACGTTTGACCTAAAAAATCATATCCTGCACCTTGCGTGTTGGTAACGGGAAATGGATCAGGCATCATTGCGTTCTTTAACGGGCTTTTATCTTTAACTACGTTAGTAACGCCATTATTAAAATGTGTTGTCATGTCAGTCTCCTTTTAAAATATGACCAGTAAACAGTCCTTATGACTGTTTACCAACATTAACATTAAAATAATTTATAAAACAAAAAAGGCGCTCTTACAAGCGCCTTCTTTTCCTGGGAGAGTCCAGTAAATTTTATGAACCTTGAGATCCGTATACACATCTAGGATCTGAGAAACCAAAGCTGTATCTCTCTCTTGCTTTGTATCTCATGTTTCCTGTATCAAAATCGCCTTCCATACCAGTAGTAAGGGCAGCTCTTGTGAAGTGTTTGAATCCATTAGGAGCATCAGTTTTGATGAAGTATGCATCAGTATCTGATAGGTAGTGGTTAATCACGTATCCATCAGGTAGCATACCCATGTTTCTAAGTGCGTTGATGTCATTATCAGCAGTACCGACTCTTAGAGTAGAGTTTAACACTCTATCAGCTACAAATTGAATGTTTACTGGGATGATTAGTTTTCTTCCCTGCATTGCAACTTTTAAGCCTCTTTCGTCGATAAAGCCTGCAATGTCAATCATTGCTTGCTCTAATGAGGTTTCGTTCAAGTCAGCATTAGTTGAACTTATGTTTGAAAAAGTTCCACCTAAAGCAGTTGGGTGTGCGCTGTTTACAAGAGAAACACCATCACCACCAGCAGTTGAGAAAGCATTGTTTAAAATGTTCGCTGCTTTAACTTGCTTTGTGTATGCCATTGAACGTGCCAATGATTTTGTGTAACGAGCCGATAAAGTATCGTACAAGTTGTCTTCGACAGCTTCCTCAGTCAAACTGAAAGCTAATGCTACAGTTTCGTGAGTATATCTAGCAGTGAAAGATTCTTGTGCAGTGTCAAATTGAACTGCTGCACCTTCTTGCTTTACAGCTGCTTCGCCGAAGCCAACTAACATTACTTCTTCTTCAAAAGCTCTGTCACTTGTTTCATTGTCAAAAATTTCCGCATGCTCGTTCTCATAACGAGAATACTCCATACCGAACAAGGCGTTTAGGCCAGGTTCTAGCTCTTTCGCTAATTGGGCTCTATTAATCGCCATAATAACCTCCTATACGCCAGCTGTTCCAGTGCCAGAACCTAATTGATGGTTATTGATCTTCACAACAAATACACTGTTGTTCCCTGCTGCTGCAGTGGAAATTGTATTGCTTGGAGTATCATAACCAGCAACGATTCTAACCTGAAGGGTAGCCGTTGTTGTTGCTGAACTGGAATCTATTTCTACTCCAGATAGACCCGTAGTGGTACTACCAGAGCCGAAAACGAGATTTGCGTTTTCGTTGATGTTTGCAGTGGATAAACTTGAAGTATCTGAATCTTGCTGTGCAATAAACAGTTGATCAGGGTCATCTGCTACGAAAGCAATCGCATCACCAGGTGATAACGATGCTGGGAAGTAATTTTTAAACGTCGGTTTGCTTGTAGTTGGATCTGTATAGAAACAGCCCATAAATACTCCACATGATGCATCACCAGCAGTAGCTACTTCAACTGTACCGTCATTTTTATATTTAACGGGGTCGCCAGTGAAGATCGCAGTGCTTTGGTTATCAGCAATAGAGTATTTAGTCGTTCCAGTTGTCCCACCTGGAGCCGAACCTACTTTAGCAATTGGACGTAAACCGAAAGCGGCATCTATATTAGCCATATCAGTCTCCTTTTACTTATTCAGAGACTAAAATCTTACTCATTAAGACTTTTTGCCTCCAAAAGTTACTCTGCTTTGCCTTTCCTGATGGATAGGCATGCTTGGATGCTCGTCTTTATGTAGATCATTTTCAATAGCGTCTGTCTTTTGATTAGTAAGATTCCTGAAATATTCATCTCGGTCCTCTTTCACCTCAATTGGACAACGCATTAAAGCTAACCCACCGATGCCAATTACACCTTTGTATTTTCCGTCAGCGATAGATGGTAAATCCATTCTATCAGGATATTCATCTGCTTTTACAAACTCATATCCGCTTCGTAGTCTGCCAATGACATTTTTTTCATCAGCTTGCCCACGAACCTCAAGTCGTACCCACCTGTGGTGAAAACCTTCTGGTGGTTCTGGTGCTTCTAAATTTGACGGAGGAACCCATCCCCTCGGTCGAGCGTCCTTTTCACGGGTTTCTTGTTTGCGTGATAGGTTTTTTATTCCTTTAGTACTCATATTAACCCTCCTTCACGTGTTTTGCGTACTCTTCAAGTGGCACACCAAGTTTTTTTGCAATAGCTACCTGTGAGGGTGTGAGTTTCACAGTGCGGCGCCCTGACGGCGATGTTCGTACAGCCGACGCAACTTTTTGAGTCGGTTTGTTCGAATCCTCAAATTTATGAGGAAACTCTCTTCTTATACGTTTAGTGATTTCATTATAGTAATCTTCACTATTTAAGTCAAATCCTTCTTCAGCCAAATCTTGATGAATTACCATTGCAGAGGCAGTCATCACTCTATCTTTGTTAAACCAAGGATTTTGTTCAGCCCAATCCTCAGCTTCGGGTGTTGCTTGTGGCTGTGCTTGCTGAACATATTGCTCAACATCAACTTCTTTTTCTTTTGGAGAGGCTTCTTCTCTTTCAATTCTAGCTTGAGATGCTCTTAATCTCTCTTTATCAAGTTCTAATTTAGCCATTTGCTGTTGAGCAGCGACTTGCTTTTCAGTATCTTGTGCTTGAATTGCAGCCTCTAAAGCTCTCTTTGTAAATTCTTCTTGAGATTTTATTCGAGCAGCACCCTCCTCAATCACTCTTTTGTCTTTAGTAGACATTAATGTTTGAGAAGCTTTTAATTTATCATTAACATTTTTTGCGTACTCAATTGCAGCTTGTTCACGTCTTTCCGCCTCACGCATTTTTTTCGTAAGTTTATCAATACGACGTTTTACAGAAGCAGAATATTCTTCAAGTTCTTCTTCTTTTGCATCTGCTTGTTTTACTTGTTCAGGTTGCTCTTCAACTTGAACTTCAGGCTCTGTTGTTTGTGCCTCCTCTTTCTTTTGATCTTCTTTCAACTCCACTTCGACAGGATCACCAGAAGTATCTATCGGGACCATTTTGTCATTCTGTGTTTGCACTTGCATAGACCTCTCCATGTTTATAGTATGTTAGCTGGCAATATGTCTCGAGGATCATCAACGACAGCCAGTATTTCATCTTCGTTAATTATCCGTAGCTCGCCACCATCAATCTTTACTCTAGATCCAGCATAGCGAGTTATTATAACCCAATCACCCTCTTTACACCAAGGACCATCAGGGTATCTCTCTTTATCTGTGTAGCATAAAGAACCAGTCTTTAATACTTTACATATATTTGTTGTTATTTGTGATTCTTGAATTGTGTCATCAGTTAGATGAATGCCACCTTTTGTTTTACCTTGTAACTTCAAGGGAAATAAAACTATTCTCCAGCCAACTGGCTTTGGAATTTTTTCTAATTCGTTTTTTGATTTTTCTGCTTGTGCACCATCCCATACGTGTTTTGGTACTATTAATTTAGGTTTAGTCATCTTCTAGCTCCGTTTTCTTTAGCAGGTCCGTGAGTTCCTGTTCAGCATCTTTTAGACCGTTATATTTACCAATCATATACCGATAAGTATCCCAATCTTTTACACCATTAGCTATAACTTCTTTTATAGCCTCTTGTCTAGTTTTTAGTTGATTTTTGTAGTGACTAAATAAATTTTCTAAGCGCATGATTTCATTTGATCCGATAATTTTTTACAGCGATTTGGAGTTTGACGATTCCATTTCGAGTCTAGCATCTCTAGACTTGCACCTTCAAAATTTCGGTCCTGCAGGCATTTCCACATGTTACGGAACTTGGACACGCCTGATTTTCCAAGTTGATATACCATTTCGGTAATGGTGTGTTGCGCGGTTGTAGGCAAATCAGCGACACCATGTTCTTCCATGAGTTGCCTTGCTTGACCTATCGCTTTGTTTAAATCTTTATCAAATACGTCTTGTAATTCTTCTTTGGTATATGTTTTACCGTCTTCAAATTTATCTTCATCTACTACTTTATGGCCCCACCCTATTGTGCGAAATCCTTCCGTGTCTATATACACGTGATCTCTGAAGCCTTCGGATAATTTTACGGAACCTGCTAATTCGTCGTATGTCACTTAGTAAGACCTTTTGCCTTTTCGAAGGTGCGAAGGCCAGATACGCCGAGCATTGAAGTGACAATTGCTAGAAGAGGCCCAGTTTCTATGGAAGGTGGAACAATATCTATACCTGAAAATTTTGCATACCATTCAATACAGGGTGATAAAATAAAAGCAAAAAATAAGGCAAGGGCTCCACACCAGCCAATCGCTGGTCGCCAGCCAGCAACAAATACGCTGCGATGGCTGGCTTCCTTTGCATTAACATTTAATTGTTTTTCTGCAAGCTTTTGTTGTAAGCGTTGCATTAGAATCTTTTTATCTAATTTTTCTTCCTCACTCGTATGAAGTTCATCGACAACTTTTGAAATGGTTGCTAAGGCTCCGCCTTTTCCACCACCAAGTAAACCGCCGAGTAGATTAAGCACTATGCTGCTCCGCCTGTCATCCAACTAATTACCCAGATGACCACGATAGCTACAATAGCCGCCTTGATCCAATCCTTCATTTTCCAATCTGACCACTCTTTAATATGTGCCCATAGATCTTTTAATAGGTTCATAAAACCTCCTTTGTTAAGTTGGGGATTATACTATTTTACGCCTTTGAAAGCTACCTTTTTAATTTGAGCATTGCTTGTTTGCCCTTGTGGTCCACTTCCTTTGTTTTGTTTTACAACAAAAGGAGAAATACTTACTTCAGCAGTTGAAGCACTTCCTCTGTTAGGAAACGGATTTTTTTGAGGTACTTTAGTCATTTTTGCATTTTTAAATTTCATCTTCTTGCCTTTCCGTAACCACGTTTTGCTAGTCTACCTGCTAGTCCACCTTTTTTCATACCCATTTTTTTCAAACCATTTACTTCGCCACCATTAGCAGCAGAAATTGGTTTAGGTTTAATTATTTCAATTCCAATAGCTAAAAGACCACCTTTTTTAGTTTTCTTTTTCTTCTTCTTCGGAGAGTCTACTGGTCCACCTTTTGCCAAAGGAACTGGTTTCATTTTTTCTTTATCTTTCCCTGGTTTGTATGGCATTGGTTTTGGTTTTGGCATTTTACCTTTCCCTGGTCTGTAAGGCATTGGTTTCATTTCTGGAGTTTTATCACGAAAAGGTCCAAGTTTTCTCTTTTTCAAATCCTCTATTAATTTTTTAAGAAGATCCTTATCTATTTTTTTCTTTTCTTTTTTCTTTGGTCTTTTGAATGCCATAGTTATCTCCTCATCAATGTATAGTGGGTTTTAACAGATTTAGCAAGTCCCTTCCGTTATGATCCATAATATTGTTATATTCATGTTCAGTTAGGTTGTTGTGATACAACATTTTAGCTACCGCCATCATTGCACCCGCTAAAAGTATCTGTTCTTCTTGATTTGTTACGCCTGTATCGGCAAAAGTCATCAATTCGTTAAAATAATCCTGTAATTTATCGGTTGCGGTTAGTATTTTGTTCATTTTTGTTTTTCTAAATTAACATTTGCACGTAATTGTGCAATATCTTCTTGTGAATCTATCTTATCTTGCGTTAATTTAGCTGTTTGCTGTAGTTTTGCAGCGTCTAACTCTAATTTAGCGGCATCAACACCAGCTTTTCGCTCATTATCCATTGCTTTTAAGTTAATTTCTTGTTGTTTTAGATCAATTAGAGGGTCTTGGCCTTGTTCATCAAGGTATTCCTGCTCTTCTTCAATCATTTTTTCAGTCATTTCGACTATTTTCTCTGCTGTTCTTGCCTCTACAACCTCTTGAATCTGTAGTTGTACCTCTTGAGGTAGTTCACCACCAAATTGTTGTGCTTGTTGCTCTATTTCTGGCTTCAATTCCTCCTCAACTTCCTCTCTAGCTTGTAAAGAAACGTGTTCCATAATGTGTGATTCAAGCAAAATTAAACTTTGTGGATTATTTTTTACTAAAACAGACGTCATTAGTGCTTGGTGTGCATCAATGTGAGCTAAATGATTTTGTCCTCTAAATGCTTGAAGCTTTTGTCCAAGAATGGCTTGTGAATTTTCCATACCAGGGTCAACTGGTTGTGGTTGTTTTGGTGTAGGAAGAATAGAAACAATATCTTTTACGCCTAAAGCCTCATACATTCGTCTGTATGCTTCATACATGTTGTGCGCTTGAGGGTTAGCTTGTGCTAATTGTAATTGTGTTTGTGCCAACGTAACACGTTGAGACATAGAAAATATATTTGGATCCGAAACAGGTAATACATCAACACGATCATCAAAGTCTTGTTGCTTGATCATCTCCAATCCTTGTTGTCCCGCTGGTTTGTAAGGATAACCAGGAGCCAAAGATTCTTTAAATATTTTTGCTAGTAACTGAAACTCTACTTTTTGTGCGTAGTGTAATCGTTTGTGAATAGCACTCATGACTTTTGTGCCACGCTCCATTAATGCCATGGTTGTTCCAACAGGTGCGTTTGCCGCTACACTGTCACCAATTTTTTGATCAGCCACAGTTGCAAATCGTGTTCCTGCATCGACACAGAAACCTAGTAATTGAAATAATGTTGCACTTGGTTCTTTGTAAGGAAGTGGCATAAGACCTGCACGTAAATCACCTGATGGTGCATCGACGTCTCTAAACTCACCTGGTTGTAATGGATTGTCGTCATCAGTAATACGAAGACCTCTTGCTTTAAATCCTGCTGGTAAATTTGATAACGTACCTGCATCAATCAATTGTCTAAGGGCAGCGGTGGCAGTTCTTGATAAACCACCCAACATATGAATTAAACCAAATCCATAAAAACCTAGACCTGGTAAAAATTTATAATGAACAAAATATTTATTTTTTCTTCTTAGGTTATCTTCTTTTTTGTAATTTCTATAAATAGATAAAACTTCTGATGAGCCTTCATCAATAGTTACAATATAAGGAACTTTAATACCATCATCCTCATCAACACCTTCAATATTTAAATCAGCGTGTATCTCTAAAAGAGTATATTCTTCATCAACACCAATTTTTTTAGTGCCTTCTATTTCTCTTTCCTTCTCTAATATTCTATCTTCGTTGTCTGTATATTGAAGTTCAATGTCTCTGTAGAATCCAGCTACTTGTTGTTTTCTAACTTCATTCTCACTCATTTTTACAACATGAGTTATTCTTTCACATGATGTTAAATCAGTTGCTGAATACGGTACAACTAAGTCATCCGCAGGAATAAATTTGGATACCGCTCTTTGTAGTCCTGCATCGTAATAAACTTTTTTAAATGCTGAACCTGCTAGTGGTAAATGAAATAACATTTGATCAAGCTCTGGGTCATACTCTTCCATCACGTGCATAATCTGATAGTTCATAAATTCTTTTACACGTTCTGCTTGTTCTTCTTTTGCAGGATCTACTTTACCAATAATTTGTGTGTTTACTGGTCCACCTGCTGGTAATAATTCTTTGTATCCTTGTGCTTGAAACTGTGTAACACTCTCCGCTAAGAGGGGGTGTGTAACGCCACTTGCTCCTTGAAATGGTTGAGAGCGTTCTTTGTATTGAAATCCTAAAAGGTCTAATCCTTTTCTATAGCTGTTTTCCCATTCCTCTCTTGATGATTTATCTTGTTGATACTTGTCCATCAACTCAGAAGCGATAACTCCTAATTCTGACTCATCAATAAATTCTGCTAAGTTGGAATCAAAATCCATGTCTGGTGTTGGTGCTACATCACCAATGATAGCCGAGCCATCCTCCATCATTGAAACGTTTCCTATTTCTTCGTTTGCAATATTTACAGTGACAGTTTCTCTACGTGGATCATCCTCTTGAATGTCGGGTAAAACTCTTTTATCAATCGCCATAAGGTAATAATATCTCCTCTTCTACAAGACCTCCCTTGGCCATGTATGCTTTAAATGCCTCCGCCATTGAAGGCGTTAATTCTATACCAAAACTAGGCGCCGTGTCAAACTCTTCGGCTCTTTTGACAACAACCTTTCTATCTGAGTTGGCGATAATATCGTTAGCAATTGCATCTGCTTGTCTCCCTGTATTACCAGAGCCAAGAACTTCGCCTGTCGTTCTGTCCACCACTTGAAATACTTCTCGTTTATAATCTGATATTTTAACGGGCAATGTTTCCAACGGAACTTGGTTTTCATTTGCAATACGTTTTAGTATTTTCTCTATTTCACTAGTGTAATGTTTTCCAGTATCGGTCACAACATCAGCACCAGGTCCACCATAAAACTCATACATCCCAACGCCAGGGTATCTCGACGGAGCTAAGTCTCCTTCCATACCACCGTCTACCCATGCTTTTATTCTTGCTGCTTTATCAGCTGCTCTGTCGCCGCGTGATGTTGCCGAAGATCCTTCATGTGAGTATCTTTTAGTTACCAAGTTTGCTGGTGTTACCGCGTAGTAGTCCGTAGCGTCTGGATCTTTTAAAACAAACTTACGATACGCCGCTTCGTAAATATCTCGTTTGATACTGGCATCGGCCCATTGTCCGCGTAACTTGAACGGTAGGTTTGGATACAATGTTTTAATTAATTGTAAATTTAATTCCTCCGTCATGTTGTCAATAATATCGTTTTGTTGATATTTAATGTTCTTTGCAGCGTCGATCATATCATCGGTAATTTCTGGTACAGGGGTATTCTTCAAAGCTGTTAGTTGATCTTGTAGATCCATTAGTGCTTGCATCTCTACTTGTAATTCAGCGGCGCCTGGTAAGCTCTCTCTGTATACCGAGCCTTTGTCCGCGAAGAACGTCATCATGTCTCTTTGTAATTCATTGTTAATCGTGTCTAACGGAACGTTGTTCTCCGCCATGTATTTTATTTTTGCTGCCAACTTGCCTGCTGTTTTTTGTGCCGATTGAAAAATATCCGATTGTATTTCATCAGCGAACGTGACAGTCTTTCCTGCGTACTGACCACCTAGTTCACGGTCCGAGAGCCGCGACCAAGCAATCGTGTATGGTTCTTCCCAGCTATGGGGTGATACACTACTAGGCAAGGAACCTGGATCACCGCGCAAGTCATTCGGATCAACAAACAACAACCGCTCTCTATCAGTATTTGGCAGTGCCCCACCTTCTTTGTAGCCTTCATATTTAAGACTTCTTTGTTTGCCATCTAAAGCGTCTGATAAAAACCCATACCCTTTTGATTGTACTTTTGAGAGGGGTGATTCTTTTAATGCTCCTAGTACAAGTTCTCTTGTAATTGGTCTGCCTGCTGCTTGAGCACTTTGAATAATTCTCTCTAACTCTGAATCAAATAGTTCTACTTTTCCAATGTTTCGTGATTGTGTATATTTCTTAAACGCATCAAGGCTCTCGTATACTTTTGGTCCTTGCATGAGTTCTGCTTCTAGTCGTGAATAAAATAATTGTCCTGGTTCGGATCTTGTTACTGGAGTTAGTCCCTCATCTAATGTTGTTACAAGAGATTGTTCAAGGTCGTCTCCTGTTTTAGGAAGAATTTTTTGTATTCTTTCCTTACCTTGTCTAACCCAGTCTGGTACTTCACCTAAAACATATTTTATGCCTTTACCAATTTTATCAAGGCTAGCCATTTGAATTTCAGGAAAATCATCCACCTCGCCTGTGCCTCGTTGAAAAGCATCCTCTGCTGATCGTGTAATATCAAATAAATTATCTAAGTCTTCAACGGACTCGTATGGTGCATCTAATAAATAATCACCAATGTCAATCTCTTCCTCTAAACCTGACGGCGTTGGATTGCTAAATTGTCCTGGCTCACCGCCCATGGCTAGTTTTGTTTCTGCATACTCCCCTGTAAACTCTGGTGGTAAACCAATTAAACCTCCGTCTGCATAATCTAAACCTGGACCACCTGGATTAAGAGGATCAGCTAAGTCTCCTTTTGTAACTTCTTTTTGAATATCCTCTTGAGTTGGTCTTGTTGCACCTTCCTCTGATTGTTTCAATCCCTCTCGTGCTTCATCAAAATTTTTAGGCAAACTTGAGTAGCCATACGCAAAACCAGCAGCAGGGACACCGACGTTAACTGCTCCTACTAGTATTTTTTTAATTTTATTTGTATCGAGTTTTCTTAATTTTAGTAATTGATACGGAGTAAACAATAAAGCTATTTCAGCAGCTGTTAGACCTAATGTTCTAGCTGCTCCAATAACTTTACCAAACGTGCTATCACCTTCAATCGTATATGATTTATCAGAGAACAATCCTGTTGGATCAAGATAAAGAGTTGTATCATCTTCATCTGTAAACATATTTTTATATGCATTTCCAAGATCCTCACCAAAAAATAAATTAAATATATCTAATGGTGCTGTTGCAAGATTAACATATTTATCAAAATCAGTTATCCTAGATGAATCTAGTTGTTCTTGTTGTCTCATTATTTGATTAAATTTTTCTTCATCGCCTCCACCAAGTGCTTCTAGTCTTTCTAATTCAAGAACATCCATGGCTTTATCTATGTGTTTATTTGTTTCATCCATTTTTGCTCTGATTGAATCAGCAAGATTTCCAGGAGCCTGTAGCATTTCTCCAATTGCAACAGGACCAGCTCTATAAGGATTACCATCTAATTCTTCATCTATGTATGTTTGCAAACCTTCGTCTATTGATGCTGCTTTGTCCTTTATGTAATCTAAGCCACCTTTTTCCTCATCACCAAACTCTATGGTTATTTCTGGTCTTACAGCGGTAGCATCCACTGCTCCTCCATCTTGCAATTTAGGAACCACACCAGACATAACTTCTTGCTCAATATTTTTCATATCTAATATATAACTGAATAAATCCTTGTAGTCATCAGTTGTTAATTTTATGGCATCATCCGTTCGTAAAGACATATCTCCTGATATAATATTTCTTTTTGTATCAAGAGGCACAATACTTAATGATCTTAGTTTTTTTAACAAGTCATCAGCTTTCATTAAATTTCTTTCAGATATTTCAAGTTTAACACCCTCATCTACATTTTTAGCAGCTTCTCTTATTCTAGCCTCAAGATATACTTGTAGTTTTCTATTCACTCCACTTGGAGCTAAATATAAATATTTTGGATTACCTCCTTCAGTTAAAAAAGAACTTCCTGGATTTACTCTTGCTGTTTCAGTGAATGGGAATATGTGAGCTAAATCTAATTTTGCAGAGTTTATAAATTTGTCTCCAGCATCGGGATAAAACTTTCTAGCTATGGCTGTTATCTGTTCATTTAATTGTGGATTACCAAGTAATTCTTTTTTTTGTTCTATTAACTCCTGCATGCCAAAGGAAAAATCATCTCTCGCTTTTTCTAATACCCCCATTATTTCGGGGTCTTTAGCTAATAATTTTTGAACAGCTAAAGGATCTCTTAAAGCCAATCCTCTCATTGTATGAGACATAACTTCAAATTGTGCTCTAGCCGCTGGTGTTTGTATGTTCGTTTCTGTAAGTAAACCAGATCCTCCTTTAAATTGTATAAAATTATCAGCAAGAACTTGTAGAGACGGCCCATTTTTTACAGAAGAGTAAGTAACTATCTCCCCGTTTCTAGGGTCAATCATCTTTGTATTAGGAACAGTAGAACCATCACCTAGAGGTATTTCATTTAATTCTCTTCCTTTCTTCGCACTTGCTTTTAATTTTTGAACATTTACGTCACTATCAATATCAACTATTATTTCTCTTCTACCGTCTGGTAATGGTTTTTGTGTAACTGTACCTCCGCCAGGAGTTATAGTTACTTTTTCCAAGTTACCATCTTTATCAACCCTTAATGAATTTATTGCATCAATTGCAGCTTGAACGTTACCTTGTTCTTTTCTATTTTTTCTTACATTTCTTATTTGATCTTGTTTATCTCTTCTAAGCGATAGAAGTTGTAATTGATCTTGAGATATATCATTGGCAGTTTTTAACTGACCACTCTCTACCATTTGTTTGATACCTTCATTTATAACTGGTCTGTTTTTTCCAGTCAGAGCAGAAAAATTAAAAGTATCTTTCTCTACATCATAAATATCATCTACAAATTTTTCTTTAAATTGTTTATTTCTTGTTATGTTAACTTTATCAGGATTGTATTTTGTTGCATCTTTTGGATCAAGGTACTCACCATATTTACTAATAAAGTCTTCAATATCATCATATCCTTGTTTAATTCTATCAAGAACTCGATCATTTATTTTTATACTAGCCATAATAGTTTCTACCACCACCTACTAATATTTTTGGTTCATCCATATAATCTGACTCCAATTGAATAAAGTTGCCTTGTCTAAATCGAAGCAACGCTTGTGTTGTTGAATCGACTAAATCATCGTGATCACCATAAGGGAAAGCAGCGCACTCTTCAATCACTTCTTCTGCCCAACGTTCATCGGGTGCCCATACTTGTCCTGCTTCAAAGATGGGAGCTACGGAGTTTACACGTACATGCTTATCATTGCCCTTACTAGGCGTATAAGTTACTACAGGAATTCCTACTTGACGTAGCTCCTGCGTTAACGGCATACCAGAAGCTTTCGCTTCTATCAAGATTGTTTCAGGTTCCCAGTATTTATATTCATCTAAAGCGATCTGTTTTAAGTCAGGAAAGTCCCAACGACCTTTTCGCATGGCAACAAGGATGATGTGCGGTGGGCCGTGTTCCACGGGTTTAAATACACCCCACGTGGTGATCGCACTAAAGTCCGCTGTCTCTCTTTTACTGAACGCGGTGTCATAACTTTGTATAATATGCATCAAAGGAGGGATGTCATCTTTTGGCCACATTTTCCACCATTCTCGTTTAATGATAGATCCTTCTTCCGATGTCGGTTTTTGTTGCCACTGTGCCTGCCATTTCTGCTCGGACAAAGAAGCCTTGACTCCTTGTAATTCCTCCATTTTCCAAAACTGTGGCCATAATGGTTTATCATTCAATACGGCTGGAAACTCTACAACTTCCCAGTTATCAGCGTGTTCGTTCGTTTGTTGTGCTAATAATTTTCCCGTAAGATCCTTTGTGGACCAACGGGTCATAACAATGACAATAGCGCCTCCAGGCTGTAAACGTTGTCGAGGGCCAGAAGTATACCACTCGTAAGCATTATCCATAGCAGTTTGGCTAAGTGCGTCTTGCTCAGAATGAGGGTCGTCAATAATAAGTAAATCGGCACCACGACCAGTGATAGCACCACCAACACCAGCAGCAAAATATTCTCCACCAGAATTGGTGGTGAAACGTCCCGCCGCTTTTGAATCTTGGGATAAACTGACATCAGGAAATACATCTTTAAAATCTTGTTGGTCAAAAATATTTCTTACCTTTCTACCAAAGTTATATGACAATTCTGCGGTGTGTGTTGTCTGAATTATTTTTAACTTTGGCTTTTGTCCTAACATCCACGCAGGGAACAAATTAGAAGCAAACTCAGACTTTGTATGTCTCGGTGGCATATTTACTATAAGTCGCTTAATCTTTCCACGTGAAATGTCTTCAAATTTTTTTGCAATAATTTTGTGATGTGAACCTGCAACAAAGTCTGGCCAAACTTTTTTTACAAAAGTTAGGAAGGAGGAACGGGACTCCTCAGACACTTTCAGTTGTAAATTCCTTAATTCGTATTTTAGTAATTCCGTTGGGATTTCAGTTTTTTTCATAAAAAAGTTATATCATACTTTCTGTTTGTGTAAAACTTGACTATTAGAAGCGATCCCACAGCGACCCCCCGAATTGGTTCGGTGGGGGTCACTACTACTAGATGTCGTGGGTGTGGTCTGTTCTAAGTACCTAATGTGGTTGTACTACTGAGCTGGTGATAACCAGGAAGCTGGTGCTGCCTGGAGATGCTGCTGCCTGGCTGCTGGTGATACGCATAAAAAAAGGCAGGGAGTACCCTGCCTTTTTGCCAGTCCTCGAGGAATTCTACTAGAGTAAATCTCTAGGAGAAACTTTCGTTCTAAGTTTAGCTATTAATTTACTAGCCCAATCCTTTACGAATTGTGGGGCGTTAGGATCAAAAGCCAACTCTTCAACTTCACTCTCTAAGAGTTTGTAAAGAGCTTTCCAATTAATGCTAGAACTAGAACCAAACAAATTGTCTTGAACAGCAGTATTATTGTTCCTAGTGTCAACATTAGTATTGTTCCTTAATCCTAATTGGTTTTCTAAAACAGCTAATCTGTTTCTTAAGTCGTCGTTATTATCTGGCATTTATAACTCCTTTGTTATTGTTTAGAAATTAGTACTCCCATTTTATCTTATACTCAAGAAAATAAAATCTTTTTTGTGGATAACTTTTTCATCTTATTGACATATCTTTTTTACTTGACAACGACCGACCAGACGCACGCATGGTGTCCAAAACTATATCAGAGCAACACGAATCAAAGAACATGACGCAGTAATGCAGATGGAACTTCCGTGCGGGGACGTGCGTGGTACTTTAACTAAAGAAAAAACCCACCACCGATTTATCGGTGGTGGGTAATGCGTAGGCAATTTATCGGTACTACGCAGTTATTCTGAAGTCGGCGACTTCGTCAATCGTCGCCTTTTTATTTCTCGAAATCGTGCTTTCCGATAAAGGCATAGCTTGTATTGTTTTATATTCTGTTGGAACTTTGCACTTGTGATATTCCAACTCGCCAAGCTTTTCTTTGACAAGGGTATTGTCAATTTTTGCACCCAGTTTTTGTTGTACATGAAGTGAATAGTCCTTACCATGTAATAGATTCGCATTTTCTCCAAACGCTAAATCAATCATTAGTTGTCGGTTTACTTTGATAAAGTCAGCTAGAACTTTTTGCATTGTTAAGGCACGACCATAGGCGTCTATGATTGCCTGTTTATTTCTTTTGCTAATTCTAGCTTTGCTCTCATGTGCTTTTTCTAGCACTTCTAATATATTAACAGCTTTTGACATTTTATTTTCCTTTCGTCTTTCTAGTTAATATATCCTATATAATCCCATTTTATTAGAAGTCAATAGTTTATTTTATTTTTTTTTTCACAGGAGTTTCTCAGCTTCGCTGGGACTTCGGGCAACTATACTATAATAAAAAAACACCACGGGCAAAAGCCCGTGATGGAAATGGAAACTACCAACTGCACTCGTAGGTAATGGTATGTCCTCGGTCGATTTGTGTTCTCGCCCAATCACACGCCTCTTTGTCCTGCTGGTTGTACTCCCTGACTTGTTCTTCTTGAAACTGTTGTCCCCAGAAGAATCCGTCTGATGCAAAAGAGTTATAGTATTGTGCTTCTATTTCATTTTCCCACTCGTCCAGCATCTCCCTGTCCAAGACTAATGGCTTATCACCTGAATTAAATCCGAGATGACCTAATGCAGATTCATCATCTTGCTTACCATTCTTCTCTTCCCATTTGCGGGCCATGAATACTTGNAACCTTGCGTGCTTTCTCCAATAGTAATCTTTCTCGCCTGATGTACTTAACATACTTTGGTCTAGTCCCATATCTTTCTCCTTTGTTAATGTAGTCGTTATCTGGTGTTTAAACTCGCCAGCCCTGTCAGGTACGGAATCCGATTGAACTACTTGTATGTATATAGTCCCATTTCATCTGATAGTCAAGAGTTATTTATCCACACCAGCTTCGGCATCAGCGTCCCAGGCAGCTGCAGGAACTTACTATAGTATAACCAGCAAAAGAACTAGCATCGGTGATGGATGCAGCTGCGGGGAATTACTGAAGTTACACGACCCCCAGCAAATACAACGCAAAAGTAATGCAGAAGTAGACCAGGAACACATGTGTTGCCAGGAATGCTGCTGCAGCTCCTACTATAGCAAGCAGGAGCAATGCAATAATCAATAGGATCATGATGCGTGATGCCTCCCATCAATAAGAGCTTCAAACGCATCATGTCCGTCATAGTTGGTGACGTCCAACATGGCACCATCAAACCAGTCCATATACCAGTATTCCACGCGGTGGAGCTCGCCGTGCTCGTTTACGAATCCGCGCAGCTCATCGCTGGGCCCACCCCAGCTAAACTGCCAACGCCAATAACCTTCAGCTTGGTCGGTGAATGTATGCGGTTCAACGTAATCAAAGGACAGTCCTTCAAACTCTGAATCTTTCAGATCTTCTTGCCTCTGCTGCCACTGGCCGTGGATCAGCTCCTGACAACTCTTTTCTTTCTCTACTGCAGTCATGTTGTTCCTTTCTAATGGGGCTAGCTTATTTATCCGATTGTAATTATCTAGAATACAACCTTTCCTAGCCCCTGTTGATGAGTCAGGGCGTCTGGCAGACGGATCTGCTTATGGAAGCCCGTGGGTTCTCCTCGGCTCCTGACTCTACTGCTTGCGCCTCTCGCCTATCGGGTCACTCGCTTCAGTTCAGGTACTTATATAGTCCCACTTTATTAGATAGTCAAGAGCTAAATTAATTTTTTCTTCCACAAAAGTTCCTTCAGCTAGAGATGCTCCTGAGTCCTGTAACTACTATAGTTACCAGAGCTACGGGTGTCGCCGATGGGGAATGGAGATGGAGAACACTAGAACACTAGAACACCCTGTTTCTACGAAAACTTCCTGGCAGCAGGTTACGCTGCGGGAGAACCAGGATCCGAGATGCCCCAGAAATGCTAGGTTTCTGGCTGATGGAGAAGCACGGCACGTGCGTCTGCTGCACCAGCTGCGGGTGGCACTACTTACTAGAAAGGTTGGGTTTCTGCGGTGATGGAGGCAATGGAGAATGGAGAAGGTACCGCTGGGCCCGCATCCAGGATCCTGAGTCACCAGGGACGGGATGGGTAAAACTAGCAATGGAGCTGTCCAATGCAGCGTGGCTCACGGCAATGGAGCTCGGAAAGATACAGGATAATCTCTCTTCGAGGGAGAGAAGCATAATAAAACTTCTCCCACCTTGTCTTGCATGGTTAAAATGCCACGCTTTTTGAAAAGGGCTTAACTTTATTTTTTTATCTTTAGTTATCTTTAATTCAACCCAGAACATGATTCCGTCTTTACAACCATAACAATCTGGTACGCCAGGCATTGACCAACTCTCGATACGAGTCCAGAAAATGTCTGGCATATTTTTCTTAATTAACTTCCAATATTTAGTTTCTGGTTTCAAAAGAAATATATCAACATAGACAACAATGCTAAGATTATGATCAGTGGTTTAAGACCTACAACCAACAACAAACCAACTGCCATCCAAACAAAATCCCAATTACTATCTTTCATGGACACCTCTTCATCAGTTCAACCATTTGATTGTAATACAACAACCTAAATTCAAAGTTCTCAGCAGTCAGCGCTGCACGTCTCAAATTCTCTACTCTACGCCAAAACAAATCGTCTGTCATAGGTAATGGACTATACTGGTATAAATCTGGTCTAACTATTACTAACATGATTTCCCTCTTCTTTTATTTCTAAATGATGAACACATTTACCAAATTTAGAAAATAAATATTCATTTATTTCACAATGTTCTTGTATATCTTGTTCTTCCATATCAGAAAAATATTCTATTTCTCTAATAGTGTTTCCATGTTCATCTTCTGTTTCATAATCTAAGGGCATTTCATCTAACCAATGAACAACCTCATGTTTAGCGTCTTGATTTAATTCTTTATATTCATAAGCATTAACTTTTATTACTCTCATAACTTTCTCCTTTTTTAAGAGCTAGTCATAAGCATGTTTCAGTTACTCAGTCAACGACTATTACTCATCAACGACTAACCTACCAGTTCACTAGCTCTAAAACCTATTTAATCCCATTCTATTTTATAGTCAAGCTTTATTTTCTAATTCTTTTACTTCCTCAAACGTAGTTTCAATACTGTACTGTTCCTTCAAGTCCTGTAACTTCTTCTCTACCTCTTCTCTCGACATAGAGTCAATCGTACCTGTGAGTATCTCTTTCTTATCAACATACAACCCAGCAATCTGTCCACGCCTGGTCTCAGCAGCTACAGCAGCATTCCAGTTCCCTTGTTGGGATGCTTGATCTCTAATGCGTGCTAATGTAGCCAGCGACCTTTCTTGTGTACATCTATATCTTTCGGTATTTGCTCTCACCTCAGCATCAATTGCCTTCACCACATGCGGGTATTTGTTTACATTCTGCAACCGAGATGCAATCATGAATGCGCTTCTTTTTGCATAACCTGCCTCAATTGCACATTGAGTTGCAGTCTTCAGCCCTTCTGAATGCACCAGCAATAATATGAATTTTCTTTGTTTTGGTGTAATTTTGTCATCAAACAATGCGTCTGAGACTGGTTGTGGTACAAATACTTCTTTATTTTCTTCCATAATGCATCATTTCAATAGATGTTTTCTTTACAAACTTAATTTATATAAAATTTTTGTGAAAAATGCGAGTTATTTTCGTAAAATATAGATATCTTGTAACCTTAATAATACCTTAAAGTTACATAAAGTTACATAAAAACCTAAGTATTCTGCTACTTGTAACCTTGTAACCTTGTAACCTTAGTTTGACAGAAAAATAATTAAAAATATTTTTGTGGTAGAAACATCTATAAGAATAGCTGTTTATGAGAACATCTTCGGGTCTTCACGCACCAATCTGAGTGCTTTGTCCAATGCCTCTCTGCCATCAGTCATGATGATTTCCCATTCTTCAGCAGTGTATACTCTATCGTGTTTTGGATTATAAAATTTTATGGAGACATCTCCACAGTGTCTACATTTATAGACTTTTCTTACTGGGCTTTCTGGTAGTTTGGTGTACATACCGTTTTATCCTTTGTAATGGAAATAATACCACATTCTCAGGTAGTTTTTCTCTAAAATATATCGAATCCATGACTTCCATGGACTGAATTCGTTCATATTTGTTGGTCCGTGAGGCGAGGATCGCGTCCAGTAGATCGCGTTGCTTGAGTATCTCTTGATCGCTCATCTCTTTTTCTTGGGAGCAGCACCTGGTCTTTTTTTAGGAAGTTTTCTACGCTTGTCTCTTTTTTCAAGAAATTTAGAATTTTTAGATTTTTTAATAGGTCCTGTTTTCGCTTCAGGTTTCTTTTTCTTTTTTGCTAATGTTTTTGCAATTGATTTTACAGCTGTAAATAACATTCCAGGAGGTGACGCTTTTACTGCTGTTTTACCTAATGATTTCAAACCTTTAGCGTAGTCCTTATGCAAAGGTACTCTTTTTTTCTGTCCTGGTCCTAATTTAGCCATTACTTTTTCTTCTTTTTTCTATGTTTCATACCAAGAGCCGTGGCCCCCGATCCAGCAGCCACTCCAACGCCGTACGTTCCTAGCGTTCCAGCAGTGTTGCCAGTTTTTTTACCTCTAAGCTGTTTTCTTCTTTTAACAAAATCGGATGCATTTCTTTGCTGCATTTTAGTTTTTTCAGGCAACCCTAATGATTTTCTTCTAGATTTTCTTTTTGCGTTTTTAAGGGCTTTCATACCCATTGCGCCTACCGTTGCCAGTAATCGTACCATTCCACCCATGTTGCCGCCTTTCAGTTTACGAGCCCCCATTTAGCGTCACTAAACAGGGACTCTCGGGAGTTGTATGTAAACAATATTTACAATACGAACTATAGTAGAAAAGACACTTTTACGCAACTAAAAAGGGGGAGTGACTAGTTCCCCCTGTCTAAAACAGTGCATTGATGATTTAACGGGTTTATGAATAATACCTGGGAATCGAGGCCCGAACCATCTCCAAGCTTTTGCCGTGATCTGCACAAGAACCACTGAATAATCCCTCTATCCCAACTCTAAAAGGGCGGTTCGCCCTTAAACTCGACAACAGGTTTACCCTGCATAAATTTTGTAGTTTTTGAATGATTCGGGGTCCAAGGGCTTCCCGTAGTACACAACGGGGCTATCCTCCACCCCTTCTGTCCAACTTTGGTGGTAGTGTTTATTTTGTAAGAGTGTCCCTTGTGAGTCACAAACCTTACACTGTTCAATGGCTTGTTCCGCCTCGAATCTAACTTTAACATATCCATTTCCTTTACAATGATCGCATATAATCATATCGCCTCCACAATATTTTTCTAAGTCGCTCCCACCGCATGCGAGCTGCAACTTCTCTCCAGTTCCGTGGTTCGCGGGGCGCGGTCTTCGACACCTTCACGTACTCACGAAGTAATCGTTCTTTTAGTGACGTCTTGCGGCCCATTCCATCCCTTCTTTCTCTTTCGCTAGTCGCTCCGCTGCGACTCTATTCTCTAACTCCTCCATTTTTACACTGAGATAATATCGCATGGACAATCTCCCTGCTAAAAATCCTATTACAAACACGCCTACGATGGCGGTAAGATGCCATAAGTGAAACATACGCTCTCCTTTCTACAAAGCATCACTTTGTCATATTTCCAGGTGCAGTACTTATTACTGAAATCACCGAAATCATTTTTTATGCAATCACGCATAAAAGTTTGATACGGCGAAGTATACACCAAAATATATACAACGCCAAATATCGTTCCACATAGGCACAGAATGCCTATGATTTTTGTAAAAAATTGTAACATGAAATACAATAATGAAAGAAAATACCAAAAGATGTTTTACCAAATCGTTGTCTAATCATATTGATCTCTAAGTACTCACGTTTACATCGGTAACATTGGTGTTTCATGTTATGCTGCTTCTTTAATTTTAAGACGTGAACCTGACTGTAATCCCCAGTTGTATACTTCAAGAATTACTTCTCTATAGTCAGCAGTGTTTGTGCAGTGAACAATTTTTCTGGAATTTTGTGCTAACTTTTTATTCCAGGTACGTTTACTAAAACGCCAATGATTATAAATAGATAAAAATGCAGTAACAAAGTTCCTGTTTTTATAATCAACTAAGTAATTTTTAAAAGTACAAATATACTCGGCTGTTTCACACGCTTCACTCCAATCTAAAATTTTAAAACGTCCTTCTTTAAAGTCTTGTTCTATTTCTCTTGTTGGATTAACAACCGTGCCAAGCAACATCATTAAATTATTTCGATGTGAAAATTTATATTTTTTTCTAAACAAAGAATACATATGATATGGTTTAGTATTATACGTGTTTGGATATTTTTGTCTTTCGACATCCATGTTTGAATTTAAATAATCTTCTGTATTCCAATTGTTTGAAATATTATTAATGCGTTGAATATCAGAAACCGTAACATCAACATCAGTAATGATGTATCGAATGGGAATATCTAATCTTCGGTGTGCTTCTAATCTATGAAGTCCATCAATAACTTTCATATTTTTATTTACGAGAATTGGTAAAGGCACATATTTTTTTTGTATACTTTTAATTATACGATTAATATTTGTCTCAGCTCTCGCTGTCGTAGGCACTCTATTGCCGACAATTCTGTCAAAAATACTAAAATCTTTCGTTGAATAAACAGTATCATAGTTTTCTTTTTTCATGCTGCTAACTTTCTCTTTTTTGCTTCTTGTTTTACCAAGTAGGTTATTTGCATACCAGCCGACCGATCGTCGGCGGCAGCTATCTTCTTCAATAATTTATACGTCTCGATGGCTACAGCCACACTTTTGAATTTTTTCGTGTTCATTGTTTCCTCTTCGTTATAGGTGGAAATAGTTTCTCCTTCTCCAATTGCACTTCAATCATTTGAGGTATTCGATCCATTTTTTCAAAAACTCTATTAACTGTTTCCCAATCAAAAACAGGAACGTTATTCTTATCTCTTTTTTTACAAGCTAATGTTATTAAATCATTAATGGCATCATGTGCATATTTTAACATATGTTGGTCATCCCAATACACAGGAATACCGACCCAACTGTGTTCTAATTTATATACAAGTTCAGGTGGGTTTCTATGATGAAGTATTTTGTATTCTCCTTTTTTCATGTGCCTGATGGCCGCCTCATCTTCTTCACTAATATCAGTGTCTTTATTAATAGTCATGCAGTCTCCTTAAATGGCAACTTTGATAAATGTTCCTGGTATTCGATGTCGCCAAAATCGAATGCCGATTGCTCTGGTTCGTGAGCCGCGGACGGTGTAAACTTACGCCCTGCATTACGAGCCAAGTCATTCCACTCTTGCGCAAACTCTGTATAAAGCTCAGCCATTGTTTCATCACCTAGTCTCTTTGCATCGCGGGCATTTTCTATATATGCTTTTGCTCGCGTCAAACGTACCCCAAGACGAAATCCCTCTTTGAATGTCATCTCATATTCTTTTTTAAGTTTCATTTCTTTCTCCTTTTTAGTGGTTTCTTTAATGCTTTAGCCAAATGCCTTTTCCCTGTTCCTTGTGGCAAGTTATATTGCACAATACCCATCGGACCTTTTCTTTTTTGATTTGGTAAATCTACTAATGTTGCTCTAGGTGTATTACTTCCTTTTACAATTTCAATAGGTCTACCATCTGATGTATGCGTTCTAGCTATTCTAGTATTATGATTAAAAGGGTTTAAAACAGTTTCTGGCTGTATTTTTTTTCTTTTTCCTCCAATAATACCCATATGATTCCTTTCTCTTTCATTAATTGAGTAGGGGGATTCTTTGACTACCCCCAACCTTTTCGCGACAAGTCAAACTGTCCTAGCTTAACTACTACTTCAGTACCAACCCTCACACCCTCAGTCATTCGACCATACCTTGTGAGAATCGTGCCTTACTACCTTGTTACAGTTGTTCAGCCATACTCAGAAGATGTTGCACCATCTTCATTTAATATCGCATATAATAAAAATAAATGGGATAGTCAAGAACTATTTTCAACAAACATATTGGACTCAAGACACCATGTTTGGACATATACAGGATTGATACCTACTTCTTCTGCTCTTTGATAGACATTGTTTTCTATGATAACACGGCGGTTTTCACAGATGTCTTGATTAAAATATAATTCTGCTTGATGCTTGACGGACGGCATACCAGGAACAGAAAACATCGAAATTAATAACCAAATCTTAATCACCTGCATCACCCCAGTTGTCACCGCATTCAACGTCGACTTTACTAGGGACGGCTAGTTCAACACAGTTTTCCATAATGTCTTTAATCTTATCCTTATCTGCATCACTTGCAACAGAAAAGTCTAACTCATCATGGACTTGTATATGTGCTAAATATCCTTCTTTCGATAATTCTAACATCGCTTTCTTTGTTTGATCAGCAGCAGAGCCTTGTATTAATCTATTCAGCGCTTTGTAGGTCCAAGCACGTTTGATCATACTTTCGCCGTATTGTTGCTGGGCCTCGGTCAGTGGTAGGGCTTTCTGGCCCCATTCATTCGTTGGCTCCCATAAATCAAAACGGCAACGCCTTCCCTCTAACGTGGAGAGATAACCTTTTTTCCCTGCTTTACTCATGGTGTCATTCATCAATTGCTTAACAAATGGTACGCGCTCATTATACGCCGCTAATAGATCACTAGCTGTCTCTAAATTAACACCGAGCTGTGACATTAGCTTACCCTTACCCATACCATAAAATAGCCCTAAATTGATCGTTTTAGCTTGTTTACGAGGTATATCAGCCATCTTTGATACCATTTTATGAAAGTCCGTTGTTGGATCTTCTTGATACGATTCAACAAACTTACCAGCTCCTGTAAAATGACGGAGACTAGCATAGTGCACCACGAGCCGTGGTTCTTGTTGCGAGTAATCAAAAATACCCCACTCACAGTCCTTTTCAGGAATAAAAATACTTCTGATCAGTGGGCCGAGAATCGCGTGCCGTGCAGGAATTTGCTGTAAATTAGGATTCGAGTAACTAAATCTACCTGTTACCGTTCCTCCTTGGTCGGATCGCATTTGGTGGATCTCAGCATGAATCCTGCCTCGGTACGAATGCTTGGTGATACTCTCAATAAACGTTGTTCTCGCTTTGTTGATCTCACGACACTCCACAACCATTTTAGCGAGAGGGGAATCATGTGTCGTAAGAAAGTTCTTGTCAAACTTTGGTTGTCCTGTTGGTGTTCTATCAAATTTGATTTTAAGCGCATCAAAAGCTTTTGCCACACTGGTGGCACCCCAGATTTCGACGTCAGCTCCAGAAAGTTTTTTAATGGATTGTAAAAGTTTTTTCTCTTTCGATAATAAATCATTCTTAATACCCTCCGCCTTCTCTAAATCAACACGCACCCCGCGTTGTTTCATCTCAAATAAAACAGGAAACAGATCTGTTTCCAATTCAAAAATATTAATTAAGTTTTGTTTTTGTATTTCCGTGCGCAAATGATGCCATAACTTTAATGTTACAGCAGCGTCTTGTTCTGCGTATTCTCCTACGTGTGAGGCTGGAAGCTTCCATAGCTCTCCTTTCGGATCTAGACCCCACTTCTTGGCAGCTTCGTAGAGTTGGGTTTCCGATTTCGACTCTTGTAGATAATCTTTACTTAAAGTGTTTAGATCGAAACGAAACCTATTCTCATCTACTAAAGGTGCCGCAATAAGAGTATCAATTATTTTCCCTTTGATGTCAACACCCATCGCTTTTAACCAACCTACATCATAGAAAGCATTGTGAAATATATAGTTTTTATCTTCGTAGGAGCATTGTTTTTTAATCCATTTGGTAACAATAGTCTTGTCCATGTTGGGCGGTGTTTCGTGAGCAATGGGATAGTAACCACACCACCCCTCTACCGCAACAGCGATACCAACTACTTCACCGTGTTTACGAATATAACCTGGACCTGTATCTTTAATACCAGGATCTCGTGTCTCTAAGTCAATTGCTATCTCGTCGTAACCAGATAGGTCAGGAAAATGATCAGGCATAACCCATTCACTGGGCATGCGGTGTACTTTAGGAAACCAATTAGGTTGTTCTTTCATCTATTTCTCCAGCTATTGCAGCGTAAGCAGCTAAATCAACATAGCTATCTTTTTTATGTGCGTGTTTTAATCTGGCAATTTTTACAAGGCCCATGCATATGGCAACATCATGTGGTGTAATTTCTTTGTCAAGAAAAGCACTCCACAACTTCGCAATGTTTTCATGGTTCGTTAATTTATCACCATAATCTTCTTGACGATCACCGCCAACAAGTTTTTCTGCTTCTTGCAAAATCTTTTGACAAATCATGCAGTTTTCCTTTCGTGAAAAAATATTGGTTCGTATTCAAACTGTGCATCGGTGCGACGTACAATAACTAATTTCTTTTTCGCGCGTGTCATTCCCACGTAAAAAACTCTTGCTTCATCATCTCTTCCTTGCTGTGTTTCTGTCGATGCTTTGTAAGGACCATACGATAGATCTGTTAATAACATAACATTATCTCTCTCACCACCTTTACTTGCGTGTATCGTGGATACTTCAATACGTGGTTTGTCATCTAATTTATTTCCTTCACGCATAATTTTTCGTAAATAATTTATTCTCTTTCTAAGTCCTTTTGCATTCAATATGTCATACCATTTCATATCACGAACATTTTTATCTTTAATTGTTTCGCGTAAACCAAAATCGTTTATTAAATCTTCCAACACGTATGTTGCTGCATGATCACCTTTAAATGTTCCGTAATTTCTTTTAATACGTGTGCTGTCCATAAATTGATAGATGGTATCACACAATAAACCAGATACACTTTTACCATTTTGTAACGCGGTCCACGCTTTAATAGCTTCAATATATTTTAAATTAATAACGGATTGACCATAACGTTTATATAACCATCCGTATGTTTCTAATGAGTCACTAACTTGCTGTACAATTTCGTGTGTACGACATAAAATTAACCACTCCCCTTCTTCTATTCCTTTATTTAAAGGTCTGATATTACTGACTTTTCTCTCTCCCTCTTCATCTCTCGGAGCATATTGTTTTGGTATTCTGATCGATATAGACTGTGCTAAATTTGTGGCAAGACTGTGCACACTTTTAGGAATACGATAAGATTGTGTTAACGGAATAACATTGTTATCACCATTCGTAGCCATGGCTATGAAGTGTTCAATGTCTGCACCTGCCCAACGAAAGATTGCTTGGTCATCATCACCAGCAATATATGTTTCAATTGGTTTTGCCACTTCTTGTATCATGTCAATGACTTGCCATTGATGCTTGGACAAGTCTTGTGCTTCATCAACAAATAAATATTTTAGTTTAGGAGGATTACGTCGTTCTAAAAAATGGTTGAAGTAATCAACGTATTCTAATTTTTCTCGGTCGCGTTTAAAGTTCTTTAAATCTAAATCCATTTGTTCAATAGTATTACGTGCACCGTAATCATTTAATTTAACGGTCCTAAATATTTTATGTAATCTATCCTCATCATCAGGAAACTTTGCGTATGCTAAATTAATTAAATCTTGATATTCACTTTTTGCCGTTGGCATGGATATATCAACGCCGTTACCTTTTTTCATTTTATTGACAAAGACGCGGCCCGTGGTCCGTGAGAGGTCGTCGTAGTCACTTTGATCCATAATATCGGACTGCTGTAACTGTAATCGTTTATACGCAAGCGAGTGCAACGTACAAAAATACGGATATATTTTCTTTAATTCGTCTTCACTCCACTCTTCTTTCGTTACTCTATCACGTATTTCCTCTGCAGCTTTTACCGTAAAACTTAAATACGCAATTTCGTTTGGCTGTACACCTTCTTCATTAATTAATTGATCAACTTTGTTTTTTAGAAAAGTTGTTTTCCCTGTGCCTGGCGGGCCTATAACAATGTTTTTTTTCATTTTATATCTAACTCCGCCTCTGTTTCAATCCATACTTTAGCACCGCAGCTCAAAGGTTTTTCTGGTCTGTAGACAACTTTTGATTCTCCTAAGATAGAAACCTCATGACAATAGGTATTCTTCTTACCTTCTTTAATTGTTATGACAGGTTCATTTGTTCCGTGCTTTTTGTTGGCTCTTATTTTATGCATATTAACATGTATTCTTTTCATTAATACGGATCCTCTTGTTCAAACTTCTTACTTTTTAAAATGTATTCCGCTTCTTTTATCGTTGTTGGCACCTTCCAAACTTTAGTTGGATTGTTATTTATTCGCATGGATGTACTTTGACCTTTAAAGTCAGAGAATATTTTAAACTGATGTGAACCCGATAACTTTGTGAAACGTTTGGTCTTTAAAAAATCTTTAAAAGACTCACCTCTGAAGTAAAAGAAATCTTCTTCTTCATACACCATGCCTTGCAACATATCTTGTCTCTCTTTTGCACCTGCATAGTTTTCAATAAAGGTTTGTAAAAGAGATAAATACTCACCATTAGAGCTTACTTCTCCTGGTAAAATTATTTCTTCATAACCAGGATCATCAAATAAACTTTGTACTTTATCTGCCCATACATCTGCTTTCACTTGTTTTGGACTTTCATTAATTTGTTTAACACACGCTCTTCTGTATCGTGGCCATTCCGCTAGTGTGTCTCCATCAATAACTAATACTTTACCATTATGTGTAACTTCAAACATTGGATCATCAGAAACAAACTTTTTTAAACTTGTAATGGTAGCAGTTGCTGCTTTTCCAATACCAAATTTCATATTTTTGCATTTTGTTTTTTCACAAATAGAAGCAAATTCACCAACAAGTTTTTTACTGTCTTGTGGATCGGGTTGAGGACAGCTATAAAAATATTTATCGTCTTTTATTTGTTTAAAAATAGTAGTCATCTCACCAAATTCTAAAGGTGGCCTCATGTATTTATGATTATATTCGTTAACCTTTTTTTCTAATTCATGAGCAGGGAAACGTTGACGTAAATAAATACCTAACTGAAACATACTTATGTTTCGTTGTCCTTCTATAAAACCTTCTTGAAAAGCTAACGTTTGTAGACATGGAGGAGCATCTTTAAAATCATCTTTTAAAGTTTCATCAGTAGTTTTTTCAATAACCACCATGTCGAGATTCGATACGACTTTGTTTTCGTAATGCTTTATAAACATACCCAATTCAATCAATGCATTACCTTCATCATCTAACGCATATCTTGTCGGATACTCTGGGTGGTTATATGGCAAGTTTAAAAAGTTTCCCGTCCCTTTCGGGTTTAATTCTATTTGCCTTGGAAAAATTTCATTTTCACCGTACCCTAACCATGCAGATATTTCTGTCAGTTTCATCTGCATATCTATTGCTTTCGCTGGTTCTTTTACAAATAAAAATACATGAGCGCCCCCACTTTTTGACTTACACACAATTAGGGGTAATTTGTTGTCGTTCAATTGTTTAATTAATTTTTTATGATCGAACCCATCGTAGGAGTCTATATCAATAGCACCCCACGTGCACGTGTTGTCGTCTTTAATCGGAATAATACCAAGCGATGGCTCCTTGCCATCAAGATGATCATGCCATTTCTGTTCCGTTAGTTGCTGTTTTTCGATCCAAGAATCTGTTTCTAGTTTACCTCTTTGATTTTTGGAGCGGCTTTTTGTTTGACCATAGGCTCTATCCAGGCCTGAAAATATTTCTATAAATTTTTTTCTATCGTCCATAATTTCTCATTCATAGTTGAGGGAGCAGTATTTTTTGTAGGAGGAAAATGATGCTCCCTCGTGTTTTGGTTCAAGTGTTTAGTACGCGTCGGAAGCCGCGTTGTCAACACTTTCGTCTTCATGCTTAACTTTTATTTCACCAGCATCTACAGACGCGGAGAAAGCTTTTGCTTGTGAATATAAGTCAGCATCTTCAATTGGACCGACTCTAGAGACGTCCCAACCAAACCATTCACCCAAATCATTCGATTCTGCAATCGTCTTCAAAGAATAAATGTGGGAGTAAGAAGGTGGTGTAAATAACCCCTTCGAACCTTTTAACTTTAACCCAAGCATCAAAGAGTTCCATCTTTTCGATTTCTTTCTTTGTGTGCTTTTCATCGCAATAAGAGCTTGTGACCAAACCCCATTATCGCTTTTAACTAAACAAAAATGATTAGCCGTATCTTCGATATAATTGCCATTACTTAATCTATCTTTACGTTGATCATCTCGTTGAGTTTTTGACAGTATGTCACTGTCACCAGGATAGATATTAACAGGAGCACCAGTGCCCTTACCTCTATCTTGCCATTCAATATATTGACGTTGATAAGAACATGGAATTACTTCCACACCTTTATCCCCATCAAATATTTCTTTTGTAAGCGTATTGTAGATCATTCCACTTTCCGCTCCCTCAATGTATTGAGGATCTCTCTTCTTAATCTGTGGTGACGTATCACTCAGAATACGAAGAAAAGGAATTGCAAGATCATCCATGCCTAGTTGCCCTAGCCCTTGATTAGCGTCTGCCTCAAACATGCTAGGATCAAATGCAACAACGTTTCCTGCTTCTTTAGTCTTTACAGCGTTTGCCATATTTACTCCTTATTTTTTCTTGGTTATTTTTGTCTTCTGTCCGATAAACAAACTAAACGTATTGTCTGGGACAGATTTTCCTTCTTCATGCCACTTTTTAATAGTGGCTTTCAGTGTCGAAGGATGCACTGAAACTTTTACTTCAGGAATAAGGCCCATGTTTTTTATCTCTTCTTCAAGATGTTTAGCCATGTTGCCTTCTCCCTTACCGAAACTTATACCGACTTGGTTTTTAATTATATCACCCAAGCCGTTGTCCTCTAACCATTCATAACAAGCCTTAGATTTTTCAGCATCTTTAGGTATAGATACATAAATATCTTCTACCACATCTACTTTAGAACCGTCGTACATAGTAGTCGATGTCATTCCTAATTCTTGCATCTTACCTGGTATAACCTCACCAGATAATTTTCTGTGTTTTTCTTTTAAATCTTTTAAATGTGCCTCTGTGTCTTCTATCTCAGACTCCATCTGCAATTGTTTACGCAATAATTCTGCTACTGATTCAAGACCTGTTTGATCTATATTAGCAACATCTTCTTCAAAGTTTATCTTGCTCATCTATTTCGCCTTTCTCATTCAAGTTAATAGCTACGGGATAATAACGTTGTTGCTTTTTATCCCATTTCAAAATGTTAAATTTACCTCTGTTCATTTCAGCGGCAATACAACAACAAATACCCATAGCGGCAGGATCACCCATCATTAAGAGATAATCATTGTCATCAAAATCTCTTAGTTTTCTTTTTAAAGTACGTATCGCAGGTTGTGGACTAAACATAATTTGTCTGCCACTTTCAAATAAAACAACAATGTCACCATATTCAGCCGCCCCCAATACGTTTATATACGGATTTTCCTGTACTAAAAATACAGTTGGCTTACCTGGTTCTTTTGCTTTACTGAAGTTGCTCATACTTTCTAAGTTCTCCTTTACACTTGTATTTTCTTTTTACAACTATTATATTGCAATTTTAGAAAGTTATTATGGATTATAGATTTAAAACAAAACCTTTTCAACATCAATTAGATGCATTGAAAAACAGTTGGAACAAGCAGGTTTGGGCCTTATTCATGGAGATGGGTACAGGTAAAACAAAGGTTTGCATTGATAATATTGCTATTTTGTACGACAAAGGCAAGATAAATGCTGCTTTGATCGTTGTGCCAAACGGTATTAAACGTAACTGGCGTAACGAATTAGGCATACATTTATCCGATCATATCAATTACCGTGTTGGTGTATGGTCTGCATCACCAAAGAAAAAAGAAAAAGAAGAGCTTGATCAGTTGTCCGTGAGCGTTGATGACTTAACCGTTCTCATTATGAACGTTGAGGCGTTGTCCACGGTTCGTGGTCGGGACTTTGCAAAAAGTTTTTTAACACGCAACAATACATTAATGTGTGTAGATGAATCGACTACAATTAAAAATCATTCGGCGGCACGTACAAAAAATATAATTAAGATAGCAGAGCTTGCAAAGTACAGACGTATCATGACAGGTTCACCTGTCACCAAGTCACCACTTGATTTATTTTCACAAGTTCAGTTCCTTGATCCGTGGTTGTTGGACCAACAATCGTATTACAGTTTCCGTGCACGGTACGCCGTGATCGTTCAACGTAGTGTTGGCACGCATTCCTTTCAACACATTGTCCGATACCAGCGATTGGACGAATTACAGGAAAAAATACAGCATTTTTCGACTCGCGTTTTAAAAAGTGACTGTTTAGACCTACCTGAGAAGGTTTATACGAAGCGGTCTGTGTCATTGACCCCAGAACAATTAAAAGCCTACACAGAGATGAAAAAAGCAGCAATAACGTTCTTTGAGGAAAATGTGATGACCGCTGCCTCCGTTTTGACACAAATGATACGCTTACATCAGATAACGTGTGGTCATGTCAAAACCGATGACGGTGAAGTCAAACCAATAAAAAATAATAGGATAAAAGAATTATTAGAAGTTTTAGAAGAAACAGATGGTAAAGTAATCATCTGGGCTGTATATCGCTACGATATACAAGAAATAGAAAGAACGTTAGGAGAGAAATATGGCAAAGAAACTGTGGCAACTTATTACGGCGATACCAAAGATAGTATACGTCAGTCTATTGTTGACCGCTTTATGGATCCTGGAGACAGTTTACGTTTTTTTGTGGGAAACCCCAAGACAGGAGGCTATGGTCTTACTCTTACTTCTAGTCACACTGTTGTGTATTACTCTAACGATTACTCATTAGAAGTACGATTACAATCAGAAGACCGAGCGCATAGAATAGGGCAAACATCGAAAGTGACATACGTGGATTTAATGGCAGAACATACCATCGATGAAAAGATTGTGAAAGCGTTGAATGCTAAAATAGATTTAGCGAGTCAAGTGATGGGTGAAGACCCAAAGAAAATATTATTTGGATAATGCCTGCTCAAGTAATATCTCAAGTCGTATTACTCGTTCTTTTATTTCTGGTATGTCTTGTAATATTATTTGTTCTAGTTGGCTTTGCTTTGTCTCAAGTGCTTGTACACGTTGTGACATCATGCCGTAAGTCGTACCAGCGGCGACGAGTATCAAACCGAACCAAATAATATTTTTTAGACTATTATCCATTTATTGTAATCCTCCTATACCTACTCCACCTAACATATTAATGAAAGACTGTGGATCATTACTTCTTAGTGCTTCCAAAGCTGCTCTAGCTTGAGGTGTATTACCAAAAGCTACGTTACCTCCATAAAAATCTAAACCTGTATCTTGTAATGTTTGTTGTGTAGGATACCCTTGTGGGTATATAGTTGTAGGGTTTCTATTAACAAAGTCTTGCATATCAAACACACTCATCAATCCTTGACCTGAACCTTGAACACTACCTATTCTTGTTGGATCAAGTCCCTGTGGTAAATTTGCAAGTATTCCTGTGTTAGTAGCTATTTGATTTCTTATTGCATTCATTCTTTGCATGTCAGCAACGTCAGCTAAAGTCATTGGTGTTGCACCTACACCAGGTTGTCTTTGTGATATTGGTTGAACAGCTCGTCCAGCTAGATCTTGTGCTTTTAAAGCATCCTCCATATCAGGAATGTTTCTTGTTGTATCTATTCCTTTTAAAACACCTGCAATACCTTGAGGTCTATTCTCTAATGCTTTTACTTCACCTTCTCTGTCAAATCTTTGACCTCTAAGCTGCCTCATTTCTGCTTCTTTTGCAGCGGCTTCCATGTTTCCTCGTAATTCGTTTGCACCCTCTGGTAAATTTCTAAGTGATTGAGCCATAGTTGGCACATCAGTTGTGCCCATACCTAAATCTGCTAATGTTCTAGGAGTATCTTCAATACTATCCTCATATCTTTTCGCTGCTATACCTTTTAAAGGAAAAGGAAGAAATGATCCTTTTGATAAAAACTTTGAGACTCCTTGACTAATAGGCGCAAATTTATCTAAACCTTTTCTCATGTCCGCACCTTGATATGGTGAAAATCCTTGAGGGAACTCTCTACCACCTATATTTTGTCCAGGTCTTAAAATCCCTCTTGACATGTTATAGAAATTAGAACCTTTAGCTCCAGTGACACCTCTCATTATTTGATCAAATGCTGCTCTACCTGCAGAATTCATTGGCCGTGATCCGTCACTCATTCGTATATTTCCTCCAATGACATTTCTTGGATTCATACCTGCAAGACCTTGAGCTGACTGTCTAATCCTTTGATTAGCCCTGCGCATTGCATCTTTCGACTGTTGCTTGTTAATGTCACCAGCTCCCAATTGAGCCATTGTTCTTCGCTGTAATGCTTGAGCTCCAGCTAATTGACTTTGTAATCTTTCTGTTTCGCTTCTACCTGATCCAGCGCTTCCTGATCCAGCAGGACCAAAAGAAGTTGCTGTTCCACGACCTGTTGTTCTTCCAGTTTGTGTGCCGCCAGTTGTTCTAGCTAAATAAGCACCTCTTCTATCAGTGCCACCACCTCCAGATGTTTTTCTTTTAGATCCAGAGCCTCTATTTTTATTTAATTTTCTTCTAAACTTTGGTGGCATAGTTATCTCCTACCCGCTAGTATAGCTGCATCTGTGTCGCCTCGCAAGAGCGCAGCTTGTTGATCTTGATTTAAATTACTACTTCTTCCAACATTAACCTCTGATTCATACTCTAAAGGTCCTCTTGTTCTCACGCCAGTTGGATCTCCAAATACTTTTTGTACATCAGTTAGATAAGGATTTTGATTTGGTGCCATTGCTCTACTTTCAATCATTTCATCAATCGCTGGGTCATCAAAGCCAAATACTTGTCCTGGTGAAACGTCTATCATACCATCAGACATCATAATTGGTGTTTGATTATCGTAACCAAAGCCTGCTGCATCTACTGATTGATACCCTAGCAAGTCACCTTGTCTATCGTATTTAGGTCTAGTCATTTTTGCATTACCCATGTTCGGTGAGCCGTTGGTCGCGAGTATAGTGTAATCCAACAATTCAATATCAGAGAGTTGATCTAACCCCTCTCCAATACCGCCAGCATTTGCTTTAGACACTAAGTTATTAAAGTAATTGATGGTTCGAAGATCATCATTCATTGCTGATTTTCCTGGTTGTCTAGTAACCATTGGAACGCCACCTTCTAATTGAACTCCCTCTAATTCTGTTAGAGCGCCTTCATTATCAAAGATAGTATAGTAAGAGTCAGTTGCTCTAATCATGTTTATTAATTGTGATCGAGCTAAAGCATTTTTTGTTGCATCATTCATTACCTGACCAGCCACTTTCATTTGTGCGGGGCTCGCTAATATTTTTGAAAATCTATTTGTAAATAAAATCAGACCTGCTGTAGCAATCGGACTTGATACAATACCCCCTGCTACGAAAGCATTTGCTAATGATTTAACACCACCTAAAACACCACGTCTTTTAACGAAGTCAGATACATCACTAATATCAAAACTATCAACAAGGGAGGCTACCTCTAAAGTTTCTTGTAGGTCTTTATACGCTTTTTGTCCATTTTGACCCATTGAATTAAACATTTCAACAACAGCTTCTCTGGTCGTTGCATTATCAACATCTCCTCCTGGAACCATACCTAATTGTTTTTTTAAACCTTCTACATTAATGATTGGAACAAACTCACTGTTATGTGTTGTTCCAGATACGTTTGATATAGTAGATGCTTCACCAGGAACTCTTGTCCCTACACCCATTCTAGGGGTTACACCTGGAACTGCTTTCCAAGGTGTTTCTATAACCTCAGTATTTTGACCAACAATTTTATTTAAATAAGTAGAAATAAGATTTGCAAAATTATCTTTACCAAGTTGTTGTCTCATCTCTGCAATTGCCATTGGTGACATGACAGTGTCTGATGTCATTATCTTGTTAAACACTTGATCTGGCATTAGGCTTCCTGGTTTAAAAGGAGCGCCTGGTGCAAACACGTTGCTGTTTACATTTTGTGATGCTTTACCAAGAGCTCTTTGTCCAGCACCAAAACCAAATAATTCAATGTTGTTCATGTAAAACTCATTAGCGTCACGTAATGCTCTAATAGAGCTGTTTGCTATAATTTCATTAGGACCTGACATCTTCTTCCAGTTTTTAAAATCATTCAAGCCGTGTTCTAATTGATCTTTTAGGTATGTTAACGTGCCTTGTGGATCTAATCCAGTTGTTCCAACTGCATCGCCACCTTTACTACCAAAACCTCTAATAGCACCGTTGATTTGTGCTTGTAGTTGTCTGAATTGTTTTAACGTAATGTGTTCAGGCATTGTTCCAAGAACGGAAAGTATTTTCATTCCAGCTGTTGGATCTCCAATTTTTAAAGCTGCGAATAATTGACTGGTGTTGTTAATCCATTCACCTGTGCCAGGCACTGAACCGCTAAGTTGTATCTCACCGCCCTCTAAAGTTTCTTGTAAAGTTTTTGACCATTTTTTTAAATTAGATGTCGGTATAAAAGCTTCATCAATCTTTGATGCTTGGTTAAAGAAACTATTATATAGAATAGCATTTGTTGCTCTAAACTTAGAAACGTTTTTAGAAAACGCATCATATGCTTGTTGCCCTGCAAATTGTAATCCACGTAGTGTCGTAACACCTGGAGCTAATGTGCCCATAATGTCTTGTATTCTTTTATTTACTGCAATTCTTGCTAGCGACTGTCCTGTTCTAATTGGTCCACCTGCACCTGGAAAAATACCAATTACTTTTGCATATCCTTTTACCCAGTCTGCTTCACTGGCTGCAATTCTACTTATTGGAATATTTTGACGTGTTGCTTTTTCAACGGCCTCTTTAGATATGTTGGTTCTAAATCCAAACGGATAATCTATTGCGTATTTTTTTATACCTCTTGCAATTGGTCCAAGACCAGCAGCACCCATACCAATTAACATTTCTAATTCAGCATCGCGTAGTGCACCTTTTTGCATCTCGCTTATACTATCGGCATCAATACCTTGAGTGTATGCATACATTTGATTTAACATGTTGTACGCACTATCAGCAGCGTAAGATACAGGCCCTGTAATAGCGCCTGTTGTAGCCATTACTTTTGTATTACCCCATCTACCTTTTCCAACATTGTCTAAAAAATGCCAAAACTTTGGAAGTAACTGAAATTTTCTTAGATTTTTTACTTTAGTGTTTCTATTTTTTTCAATTTGAGAAATTAACCATGAATCTATTGCAGTAATTGCACCCAATCGTGTCATTGTTTTTGGATCTTCAGGCACAAGAGAGCCCCACATCTTGCCCATGTCGTTACCAAAATCATCTAATGTGTAAGGAGTGCCACCTGGCAACATTACAGTGCCCCAACCATCATTAAATTTAAAATCTTTTTGTTTTGCTTTATAAGATTGAACAGCCGCATCAAAACCTATTGGGTCAGCCTTTTGTTGCGTTGCTAGTTCTTTTGCTTGCTGTAATTTTTTTGCCATCATAACAGCTTCGGTCGGCACGTATTGCACCATGTAATCAATTAATTTAGGTGGCAGCGCTGTAAAGTCATCACCAAATTGATTCATCGCTGCTTCATTTATATAAGTGCTATATAATTTTTCTTCCTTTGCGTTTCTTGGAAAACTTTCATAATCATACATTTTGCCGTCATCTCCCATAGCTTGAACGGGAACATCTACCACAATAGGTTCTGGTAAGCCGTACTTAGATAAATTTATTTTTATTCTTTGATTTGCCATTACTATCCTACTGGTTCTATTACTGGATTAACTTCAGGCGCTTGTCCTGGTTCAGGTAGTTTGTAATCTCTAAAAGATACAAAACCCTCTAGTATTTCATTTACTTGCTCTTCACTAAATCCTAGATCAAGAAGCTCATTTTTGTTTTGATATACCAGTGGTAATGCTCTACCACTTCTTATTCTTTGTAGAATAAACTTACGAATAAGTTTTTGATCTTTTTCATTACCTGTTCCGTACAGCATAATGCTTGTACCGATTTGACTTTTTGCAGCATCTTTTAATTCATTAATTACAAAATCTAATTTAGTGACAACCCCTTTAGATGATTCACCGTAAAGGTTTAACGTAGCTGCTGCTCTCTCAATATCGTCTTTGTTCAATCGGCCTGATGCTTTACGTGCTCTCGCTAAAGCGTAAATGATTGCAGTTGATGCTGCTTCGTTGAGAGGTAGATCCTTTTGATATTGTAATAATCCAAATAAATCGTCAGCGTTTTTATCATCTAAAATTAAACCATTACCAAGATTAACTTCTGTTTTACCTTCACTTCTTGCTTGTTCAAATTTTTGAATATCATTCTGCATAATTTCATATGCGATATTTGTTGCATCTCGTAGTGCTTGTGCACTTGCATCATCAAATATTTTAACGTTTTGACCATTAATATTTACAACAGCACCTTTTCCGTCTGCTGTAATTAAGTCTGTTGGTAGCAATAACATGTCCGATTTAGGTAAAAAAGCAGGATTAAATTTTCCTTCCTCTACACTCCTGTTTAATCTTGCTTTTACATCATCACTGAAGAAACCAGTTCTAAAGTCTTTTACAATTTGTAATTTGTCTTGAATCCAACTTAAAAAACCTCCTGTAAATCCAGCAAATTCAGGGTTTAGTGTAAGACTTTTTTGAACGTTAAGAGCCATGTCCACAACTCTGTCGTAGTTATCAATTTCGTTTTTAAGATCTATAAACTTATTAGCACTTGTTATTTTATCACCTTTTTGTTTACTGTCTGATGTTACATCTGTTGTTGTTGGGTTTGCATATTGAAGAGCTTTGTAGTTAACCATTACTGGATAACCATTAGCATCTACAGCTGTAGGATGAGGTACAAATATTTTGTTATCTTGTATAACGCCTGCTATTGGACCAATCAGTTCACCATCAGGTCCTTCAAAAACAAAATCATCTACTTCCGTTTTGTATCGTTCCTTCATTACTTCTTTAATAATATCTTGTCTTTGCTCGTTATATTCGTTCATGTTTTTCGCTGTAGCTTCCGCTAGTTCAACATCTTGTTCATATATCTTTGTTGCTAAAGACAATTCGTTTTGTGTGTTCTGTAAGAAGATATTTGATGCCAATTGTAGTCTTGCCGCTTCTTCTTCTTTTTGTGCGTTAAATATTGCTGCTCTTTTCTCTTTAGCGTCTTTTCTTTTTGCCGCTTGTATAGATGCTAAGTCTGATGTTAATTCTTTACCAGCGTTTGCAATGACAGCGCCAATCTGACCACCTTGTGTTGGTTGCATTAAGTTTAATCCTAGTTTGGCAAGAGACATTCTTTTTTCAAACTTATAATCTTCTTTTGGAAATAACTTATCAAACTCTTCAAGAGGAGTTTGCGGTGCATACTTGTCTAAAAATTCATTTAATTCTTCATCATCAATTTGACCAATGCTTGCTAGATCTGGTTTAGAACTTGGATCTAAAAAATCAGTTGCTGCATAATCTGTCTTGTAACTGTCAGTTAAAGCAAGCAAACTTTTTGCGAGCTCAGGAGATGTTACCATTGTTTGTTCAATTGGAACGCCGCCAATGTATTCTGACGTCTCTTCTGTTTCTACTGCTGCATCTTGTGCAGGAGAAGTGAAAGAATATATTTCTTCCTCCTCTGTCATTCCAGGAGCAATATTTGTTCCACCAAAGGAATCAAACTCGTATAGATCTTGTAAGTCTACGATTCCATTTGCCATTTTATTGCCCTGTTAATCCACCGTAAGCTTGTAGTCCTGTAATTCCTGCTCCTATAGCACCAAGTAAAGGATTAGTGTACGGCGCTTGTGTTTGCGTAATAGATGATTGAATACTAGGTGTACGAGAAAGAATATCAGATAAGAAACCAAGTCTTTGAAATGGCTCTCTTCCTCTCTCTGTAGCTTGTCTAAATGCTTCATCATCCAACGTTTGTTCTCTTTGTCTTCTAATTTGACCAATGTTAAGTAGTGATCCCACACCTTGTTGTCCCAATCCAAATTGTTGAGCTCCCAAGTTTGCTTGTTGTCCACCTAGTTGTGCTTGTGCTGATCCAAGAGCACCAAATTGCCCTGCAGCGCCCATCTCTCTTTGTCTAGCAGATTCAAAAGTATTTAACGCAGCGCCTTGTGCTTGTTGAAAGTTCTGTGCTAAGTCTTGAAATATTCTTTGTGAAGCAACATCAGCCAAACCTTTACTTAACTCAGCTTCTGCTACACCAAACCTAGAACCACCAAAAGCTCCTGCTTGTTGTGCTTGAGATGCTAAATTTGATTGCTGTTTTGCAAATTGTTCGTTCATCTGCTTTATAGCAGCGTCAGTAACATTTTTTTGATATTCATTCATGAACCCTGCAGTGTTTGCAGTAGAAGGGTCAAATTGTTGCTGGGCCGAGATTAGTGAGGGGATACCCTGCCCAATCGTTCCCATACCTGTTTGCGTATATTGATCAGCTCTGTCTATAAATGGTTGATAGGATGCTTGTCCTATTTGTTGTCCAGTCGTTGGATCTATTCCCATTTGACCAGCAGCCGAAGTAAAAGCAGACTTTTCAAATAAATCTAAATCTGCAATATCTCTAGCGGGCGTAGCTGTAGGTGTATCCGCTTTTTTAAAAGCAGATTCTAATAATCTTCTTCTATAATCCTCTAAAAAAGGAGCTTCTCTTTGCCCTGTATATTGAATATTTGGTTCAGCCATTACGCTCTCGGTCCTTTCGAAGACTCAGGGTCTAATTCATTCATCATATTATACATTGCTCGTGGTCCACCTGCATTCTTCACAGCTTTCGCTGTAAATACAAACTCACCATTACTTAATTTCGCTGGTATCAAATCTTCTTTAGGCCCACCTGGTCCTCTAATCATTCCTTGTCTTCTAGGATACGCTTCACCGCCAGTAGCCATTGTTAATCCCACAATACCTCCTTGAGCTAAACGATCGCCTCCCTGTGGTTGATTTTCAGGTTCATTGCCGTAGTTATAATATACTCCGTCTGCATTCACGGCATCATAGTATTTACCATCAGCGGGATTGTACATTGTTTTTTTCACTAGAACGTCTGTTCTACCACCTGTTCCATATTGCGAACCATATTTTTTATCAACAGGTGACATTGGATTGGTATCTACTGGTTGAGGTTTGTCTGCCTTATAGGCATAATAAGAACCTATTGCTGGTATTAAAGTTGATGCTATACCACCAAGTGCTGTTCCTGTTCCACCAGGTCCAATAAGTGATCCACCTATTCCACCTAATATGTTTCCAGCTCCTTGAATGAGACCTCTAATTCCTGATCCACCTACGGCTGGTTTATTTGGACCTGCTGCTTTTGTTGCGTAATTACCTATAACGTTTGATAATATGGACGGTAATCCACCGCCGCCTCCACCTAGCATATTGAGACCGCCAAACCCTAAAGCCGCTATACCTGCAATAGGTGCAGCTTTTTTGACGACATCTCTTACTTTTCTAAAAAATTTTTTAAACATGTACTCCTTAGCAATTCATGATATTGTTATAAAAGGCAAGGAGGCTGGCCTTGGATAAATAAGCCTATTTAATTCTATATTTATAGGCAAATATTTGCTATATGACAATAGATATTTATGTTGAGAAAGGAATAGCATGGCTAAAAAAGACGAAGTTCTTAAATTTGAAGCAGTGAGACCGTTCGGTCCTACCATTATTAAAGGTAAAATGCCTAAATTTTTAATTGATTTAATGGATAATAAAGCAACAGAAATGTTGGATAATAAAAAATTAGCAGAGCAATATAATCATGCACCTAATTTAGCAGGTAACGTAAAACAAGAAGTTCGTTTTCCAGCAGAATGGATGGCAAGCGAAGAGTTTCAACCTATGGTGCAGTTACTAGGAGAGATGGTTAAACAATATATTTCTATACCACCAGCAAATGAAACAATTAGTCCAGAGTATGTTGGTAAGATGGTTATTGAATCAATGTGGACCGTGAGCCAATGGTCGGGAGACTTTAATCCTTTTCATATACATCAAGGCGAATTATCAGGTGTTTTTTATTTACGTGTGCCACCAAGTTTAAAAGAGGAATATGCAAAAGAGGATCACTACCCATGTGTGGGGGACATTGTTTGGTTTCATGGTCAAGCTTCTACGTGGTCAGGTCATAAGTTTCAACAAACACCAGAAGTAGGAGATATTTATTTATTTCCAAATTGGTTATCGCACGGTGTATATCCGTTTAGAACGCAAAATGAAGAACGACGTTCCGTATCTTTTAATTTACATTTAATTAAAAAAGAAGAACCACAGCCTTTAGAGAATTAATGGTAGAGATTAATAGATTACCTATTTTTACACAGGAAGTTTTTTATTTTACACTTCCTAATTTTGAAGAGTGGAAAAAACAAATTAAACAAATTGTTTTGGTTGAAGAGAATAAAAACATTCATAAACATGATACATCACCAAAAGAAGAGTGTAATATTATGGCTAAAAGAACGGCATGGAATTCTCATCAAAGATATTCTGTTTTAAAATTTCTATGTGACGAAATAGAAAAATATTTAAAAATATTTATAGAAAATGAAAATTATGACATTCCTTTAATGAAAGTTCAAAATTGTTGGATAAATTGGTATGGTAAAGACAATTATGCTCAACCTCATCATCACAAAGGATATCTATCGGCTGTTGTTTTTGTTGATGTTGAAAATACAGATGCTAAATTTTTTTTTCATGGAGATAATAATTTTGTTTTAATTAAAAAAGAAGATACAAAAACTAATTTTAACAATTTAAAAAGTATTGAGGTAAAAAATGGAACTGTTCTCTTTTTTGATGGTTCTTTACATCATTCAGTAAGTCAAAATACAACAAATAAAAAAAGAATAACTGTTGCTATAAATTATATACCAAAATATTTTGAAGACAGAAATGAATATTAATAAAATTCCAATGGTCCGTGTGACGTGGTTAGATGCCCGTGATACAGAGACAGGTTGGCTAGATATAAAAGACGTGATGGATGCTCCGTTAGCCGTGTGCCAAGAAGTGGGATGGATGGTTCACAATGGTCCAGAAAAAATAATTATTATGCGATCTTATAGCAAAGACAAAGAGGAAGTATCAGGAGGCGGTGCTATTGCCATACCAAAAGGATGGATTAAGAAAATAGAATATCTTGAGGTTAGTTATGCAACTAAATAAGTTTGATATTTTTCCTACAGAAATAATATCTTTTCAGTTTAATACTGAAGAAATACAACCTCTTATCGATGAAGTTTTTAAAAACAAGAAAAAAATAAAACAAATTAGTGACTTTTATAATGATCTTGGTGGCGTGGGAAAATATTACACTGACTATGGAAACCCAATTAAACTACACGAATATGAAAAAATTATGATGATGCTTGGTAATTATTTTATTAATAATAAAAAAACTTTTAATGTTGTAAATTATTGGAGCGCTATTTATTTAGAAAATTCTATTCATGAAACACATAATCATGTAAACTTTATCAAAGAAAAAACACATAATTATTCAACTGTTTTGTATTTATCAAATATAGGAGGAACAAAGTTTTTTAGTCCAAACAATACAAGTTTAATTGACGATATTACAATATCATCCCGAGTTGGTAAAATTATTTTTTTTCCTTCAAATTTACTTCATAGTGGAATTAATAATGAAAAAGGAGAAAGAATAATTATATCTTCAAACGTTAAAATATATGGGCAATAAAATATTTATTGGAACACCTTGCTATGGTGGCATGATTACCGCTGATTATTTTAAAAGTTGCCTGCAACTAACAGCGTTAGCGGCTACTAGAAAAATAGAATTACAATTTGGCACTATAGGTAATGAATCTTTAGTAACGAGAGCTCGTAATACATTGGTGCAATTATTTATGGACGAACCTAAATACACACACCTTTTATTTATTGATGCTGACATTGCTTTTAATCCTGAGTCAGTGTTTCGTATGTTAGATTTAGATGAGGATGTGGTAACAGGTGTGTATCCTCGTAAAACAATTGATTGGACAAAAGTAAAAAAGAAAGCAAAAGATAATCCAGATATATCGGAAGATGAACTACACGCATCTTCACTGCAATATAATTTGAATGTTAAAGATCCAAGCAAGATTATGGTCAATAAAGGATTTATTGAAGTTTTAGATGGGGCCACAGGATTTATGTTAATTAAAAGAAGTGTATTTAAAAAAATGGCTTTAGCTTATCCAAACTTACGTTTTAAATCAGACCAACATTTAGGTGATCCACATGATAAAACGTTTGGTTATCACGACACTTCTGATTGGAACTATGCTTTTTTTGACACCATGATAGAACCCGATACGAAAAGATATTTATCGGAAGACTATGCTTTCTGTCGTTTATGGCAGAAAATAGGTGGTAAAATATATGCTGACATTGCAAGCGGTATGACTCATTATGGTAATTATACGTTTAGAGGCAACGTAGGTACTCAATTCTTGCCACAAAACAATAAATAATTTAGTATACTCCGACATGAAATTAGTAGATTTAAAGTTCCAACCAGGCATTGATAAACAAGATACGGCTTACTCAGCAGGGGATCAAAGACGCTATACAGATTCAGATTTTGTACGTTTTCACTACGGGAAACCTGAAAGATGGGGCGGCTGGGCTTATTTACCAAATCCGAACAAAACGATCGTGGGCGTGGTCCGTGATACACATAGCTGGATTGGTTTAGATGGCACAAGGTATCTTGCTTTAGGAACCGATAGAAAATTATATTTATACTCTGAGGGCGCGTTGTATGACATCACTCCAATTAGAGAAACAGCATCTCTTACAAATCCTTTTACAACAAATGGTACAACTACCGTTACCGTAACAGATGCAGCACACGGAGCTTCGGTTGGTGACTTTGTAACTTTTGACTCTTTTTCTACCATTGACGGCTTGGACATGAATAATGAATTTGAAATCACTACAGTTCCAAGCGCAAGCACATATACGGTAACACATACAGATACAGCAACTGGCTCTACAGCAGGTGGAGGCGGTACAGGTAATGCTAATTATCAAATTAGTGTTGGTCAATCGACATCTACGTATGGTTATGGATGGGGAACTTCTACGTGGAGTGCAGAAGCGTGGGACGAGCCACGGTCCTCGTCTAGTGTTGTAGTAGCAGCGAGAAACTGGTCATTAGATAATTTTGGTGAAGACTTAATAGCTACAGTATTAAATGGTAAAACTTTTATTAAAGATCTTTCTGGTGCTATAGACGCAAGAGCAACAGCTCTGTCTAATGCTCCAACGGCATCAAGGTTTAGTTTAGTCTCCACAGACACCAGACATTTACTTATATTTGGTACCGAAACAACTATTGGTACACCAGCGACACAAGATGATTTATTATTTAGATTTTCTGATAGAGAAGATGCAACGGATTATACACCTGTTGCAACAAACGAAGCGGGTTCGCTTAGAATATCTGATGGTTCTAGAATAATTGGTGCTGTTAAATCATCAGGTCAAATACTTGTTTGGACAGATACATCGCTTCACGGTATTCAATTTGTTGGTTCACCATTTACTTTTGGTCTTAGACAACTCGGTGCAAACTGCGGTTTGATAGCACAACATGCAGCAATAGAAGTTAATGGTAGGGCTTATTGGATGTCCGATGATGCGTTTTATATGTATGATGGTGTTGTCAAAAAAATGCCATGTTCCGTACAAGATTTTGTTTTTGATGATATAAGTTACACCAACAAGAATGATATTGCAGTAGGGCTCAATACAGCTTTTAATGAAATTATTTGGTATTATCCTTCTGCAAGTGCCACACAAATAGATAGAGGCGTTGCTTATAATTATTTGGAAAATACTTGGTACACAGTCAGTCTTGGTAGAACCACGTGGCTTGGTGCTTATGTGTATGAACTACCGATTGCTACAGAATACAATGCCAGCACAACAGCAAACGTATCAACGATATTAGGACTGACAGCTGGTGCATCTTTTATTTATGAACAAGAGACAGGTAATAACCAAGCAGATGGTACGGCTATTTCTGCCTTCTTACAAACAGGTTCAGTAGAGATTGCAGATGGTGACGAGCTCATGTCAGTTAGTAGATTAGTGCCAGATTTTGATAATTTGGCAAACAATATGACGGCTACGTTGACCTTGGAACAGTATCCTCAATCCTCAGATAGTGTATCTACATCAGGAACTATTAGTAGCACAACAGAGAAAATTGATGTAAGAGGGAGAGGTAGAGCAGTGAAAATTAAATACGAAACAAATACCGTAGATGATACACCTTGGAGACTTGGTTCAACAAAGATACAACTTAGACCAGACGGAAGAAGATAATGGCAAAAATAACAATTACAAGATTACCCAACGCTACACCAGAATATGATCCTACTCAATACGATCAGTTGATAAGGTTAATTGAACAAATAATTTTATTACTTAATACAAACTACCAGCAAGATATTAACGATAAATCAGACGCAAGGAGTTGGTACTTTGGCTGATACGTTTAAAAGCGAAATGTTGGATGTCACTACGACAGACTTAACAACTTTACTTACGGTGCCAACAGCCGATGCTGGCGCAACGCCTCCCGTGCCACCTACAACAGCGGTGGTAAAATCTATTTTAGTTTGTAATGACTCAGGTCACACAACATTATTAGATGTTGAGGTGGTAAGATCTTCCGCCACTTTTGAATTATTTAAACAAAAAAGTATTGCTTCAAACACAACAACAGAATTATTAGAACAACCATTAGTTTTACAAGAAAGTGATGTTATGAAAGTTCAAGCTAACGCAGCCAATCAAGTTCATATAACAGCTAGTTTCTTGCAAATAACAAAAGGAGAACTGTAATCGACCTTCACTCTTTATTTATTACGCCCGTCTTTTCGTTAGAATTAAAAGGCCACGAGCATTTAGTTGATAGCATTTATCAAATGAGAGAAAATGACGAAAAGGGTATGCCGCGGTCCAATGTTGGTGGCTGGCATTCACATGATGAAATATACAATATTAAAAAATTTAGACCTTTAGTGGGTGATATTCTTAAATATTCTAAAGATTGTTTTAATCACATGGATGTTAAAGATAATTTTGTTCCTGAGATGACAGGAATGTGGGCTATGATTAATCCACCAGGATCTAGAAATAATGTACATACGCATCCATATAATTATTTATCAGGAGTCCTATATTTAAAAACACCTCCTAAAAGCGGAAATATCGTGTTTCTAGAGCCTAAACCACAGGCAGAGGTGCTTTCTCCCCCTAAAAAAGATAACGCTACTATATACCTCGCTCACAGCGTACAGTGGGAGCCTAAAGAGAATTCCTTGATTTTTTTCCCATCTTGGTTACAACATGAAGTACAAATAAATAATTCTGATGAAGATAGAGTTATCATCAGTTTTAACATAAATTGGAGAAACGAAGATGCCGATAGTTGAACCTGCTGAATTATTAGGTCACATTACAACTGAAGATGGAAGAAGAATTCCTCATTACAAAGTAAAGACAGAAACCACTATTACAAACATTGATACAGGTCAGGAGTATGAATCAGAAGCTGCGATGCAAGCAGATATTGATGATCCTAATACGTCGACAACTGCGGAGAAAATAAAAAGAGATGTAAAGGTTTTTGCGCCATCACTAGCAGATATGTTGGGTGTAACGCCTGAATAATTAATGACAGTCGGTGTAAACATATCACACGACGCTTCAATATGTATTAAGAAAGAAGACAGTGTTGAATTTTTTGAAGAAAGTCGTTTTAATAAAAATAAAGGTTGGGAACCTACTGCTGAAGATTTTGATTACAAAAGTTTTAGTAAAATAAAAGATTTCAATGATTTATTTATTTTTACTTCATTTGGAAGACACACTTATTGGAATGATGAAACTCATATTAAATTAGCTAAATCGTTATCTTTGAAACCTCCTTTTAGCAAGGACGAACTTATAATAAAAAATATTTGTAAAAAATATAATATTAAAAATTATTTTTTTAACGGAAATGAACATCATATTTATCACGCAGTTGCTGGTTTTTATTTAGCTCCTTTTAATGAAGCAACATGTGTTGTTGTTAACGGTGGAGGAACCTGTCCTCCTTCAACTATTTCTCAAATGTTTCCTTTTCCTGAAATATATAGAGAAGTTGACAGTATATATCATATAGATATTAAAAAAATTAATCCTTTGTATAAAAAATACAGTAACGGTAGATATACTGCACTCAATACTAATTTAAAAAATAAACTTAAACTTAAAAATATTTTAAAATCATTTAAAAATAAAAATTATGAATCTGATCTAAACAGTGCTGAGTTTGAATTTAATAATTGTAAATACAACGTATCTTCGTTTTATAATCCTGGACTTTTATACCATCATTTATGTGAAACTATTGGAACTTTTACCATGTATCATTATGGTTCTTATACTGCACCAGGCAAAGCTATGGGTTTATCTTCATATGGAAAAAGCGAAGGCCTGCGAGATGAAGATCTTGCTAAACAAGTTCAAGAGGTTACAGAAGAATATACTATAGATCTTATTGAGAGGGCTTTAATGTTTTCTGATTGTAGAAATATTGTTTTGTCTGGAGGTTATTTTTTAAATTGTGTTAACAACTATAAATACACTCAATATTTTAAAAACGTTAATTTTTTTGTTGACCCCTGTCCTCATGATGGTGGCACAGCATTTGGAGCTGCATTGTGGTATGATAATTACAAGTAAAGAAGAAGCAATTAAAAAAATTTTACAACAAGAAATAGTTGCACTATTTCAAGATATATCAGAATACGGCCCAAGAGCTTTAGGTAATAGGTCTTTATTGTTTGATCCTAGAAACAAAAATGGAAAAGATATTGTTAATGTTATTAAAAAACGAGAGTGGTACAGACCTTTTGCAGGAACTGTTTTATTAGAACATGCGAAAGATTGGTTTGAAATGGGAACAATAAAAGAGTCACCTTATATGTCATATGCCATCCCTGTGAAACAAGATAAGAAAGAAATTATATCATCTATCACACATGTTGACGGAACATGTAGAATTCAAACATTGACTAGAAAACAAAACAAAAGTTTTTATGATCTAATAGAGTTATTTTATCAACAAACAAAAGTTCCTATTTTACTTAATACATCTTTTAATTTAGCTGGAGAGACTTTAGTAGAAACAAAAGAGGATGCTCTAGACACATTAAATAGATCAGATATTAATTATTTATATCTTCCTGATTAAGCGCTACAAGCCTCACATTCCACTTCAGAATCTAAACCTGTTACCATAATCTCTGCATTAGAATTATATGGTTTACCCTCGATTACAGGATGACAACTACAGCCTTTTAAATGTTCTGATAGTGTTTTCTCTAATTTTTCTTTTTCTCTTTCCACTGCTAATAAACGTTCGTGGTATCTGCTCACCTTATCAGCAAGGGTAGCTATAGCCTTCAATACTTCTTGATTTTCCATAATATCTCCTTGATTTGTAATTTTTGGGTGAGATCTAATTTAAACACATCATTGATTTAAATCAAGTTGATTAATATTGAATTATGATAATTGTTTTCTTGACAAGAAATTTATGGTATGAAAGGAGCAGAAAAAAGAATGAAATATTATAATTTGTCTTCAAATATTATTACATGTGATAATTTTTTACCTCAACAAAAAATTGATGAATTATATACTGATTTTTTAAATAACAGAGAAATGTTTGATATCCCTAGTTGGGGTAATGAAAAAACGGAAACTAATGAATTTTATTCAGAGAAATGTGGAGGATATGACTTTTGGATTAATTGGGATCAAAGAGAAAACAGTAACCTTTTTATTCAATCTTTAGATAAATGGTTTTTACATCAAGGTCTTCTTCAGTATACTACTATGAAAGGTTTAAATATTTTTAACTGGTTAGCAAGGCCATTAAAATGGGATATACATGTTATTTGTTATAATAATGGCGGTTACTATAATTGGCATTGTGATAAAAAAGAAGGAACTTTATTTACTTTTAATCTTATTTTAAATAAAGGAAATTGTTTAAAAGGAGGCGATATTTTTTTTATGGACGATAAAAAAATAATAGAGGTTGAAAATAAAAATAACTGTATGACTGTTTTTCCATCTTTTGTTCCACATGCTATTTCTCCTTTGTATTCTAAAGATGGAAAAGATGTTTCTTTTTTAGAACAAAGATTTAGTGTTCAATTTTGGGTGTCTTTTCAATGAAGTCTGAAACTTTTTTATTTGGTAGAATATTAAAAAAATATAAAATGTCTAAAAAAGACATTGATGATTTAAATAAAGCCTATGAAAAGGCACGTAATAATTTAAACAGCTTTGGCCATCGTCTAGCAGGTAGACTTGAGATAGAATTAGAGTTTACTCAAATTTTACAAAGCACTAAAATTTTTCCAAAAATATGTAAATGTATGATGGATTATGTCAATGAATATGAAAAATTAACTACTGATGAATATAAGTCGTCTCCACATAAATCACTTGAAATAATTAGTTGTTGGATTAATGACATGAAAGAAGGAGAGTATAATCCGCCACACACTCATCATAATCAAACAGGGTGGTCCACTGTTCTGTTTTTAAAAGTACCTGAATTTATTGACGATACAAAAGATCCTCACAAATTTAAAGATGGTCAATTAGGATTTAGAGGACCTTTTTCTTCGACAGCTTGGTTTGATCCAAAAGTAGGAGATTTTTACGTATTTGAAGCAAGTCATGTGCATTCTGTAAATCCCTTCAAAACTAATCCGCCAAATCAAATTAGAAGGTCTATGTCATTTAATTTTATATTAAAGAAATCTTGATGTTAAATAAAAAAATTACTTTTTGTTGTATAAACGAACAAATGGCAGAGGTATGGCCTCATCCTCAACCTGCATCGAGATTTATCCCAGATGAATATAAAAAATTACAAAGATTTGAAAAAAATAGTTTTCATCGACCAACAGTAAAAACATGCATTCCTTTTTTAGATTCTTTAACAATGGGTTATATTATTCCTTTTGATCAAGATTATGTTGTAGATCCAATTGAAAATGATTTTTCTGTTACTCCAGCTAATAGAGAACAAAATGAGTTTGGGTTTCATCATAATGCACAATTGCCTGAAGAGTGGAAAAAAGTAACAGGGGAAAACGCAGGGAAATTTCATAATAAATGGTTAATTAAAACACCTCCTGGTTATAGTTGTTTATTTATAAAACCAATGAATAGATTAGAAACTAGATTTGAAATTATAGCAGGGGTAGTAGACACAGATGTTTATCTTAATGTGATAAATTTTCCTTTTATTTTACATAAACGAGACGAACAATTTATGATAAAAAAAGGAGAACCTATGATTCAGGTTATTCCTTTTAAAAGAGAATCATGGAAATTATGGTCTGGTTTTTACTATGAAAAACTACACTCAAAAACTTTAAACTTACTTACAAGTAAGTTCATAGATAGATATAAAAATATGTTTTGGAGCAAAAAAAGTTTTAAATAATGTATATATTTGCAAATATTGACGACTGTGCTTTAATAATAAATGATTTTTTACCTACAGATTTATTTAAAAAAATAGTTAATTTTAATTACAACGTTACTTTAGATTCTCATGTAGAATGGGATAAAACTCTTTATAAAGATAATCAAGGAGCTGTTACTATGAAAAATGTTAAATTTTCCGATACTTTAGGTATTATAGAAAAAGAAAAAATAAAAGCAGTTAATCCAATCTTTG
>JGI11772J19994_1000003_pt1 | contig 61832 bp, 93 predicted proteins | sample Etolagsurwater0m_FD_19994 | JGI IMG/M metagenome (IMG submission 19994) | reverse complement strand
TTTGTAATACGAGTGTTTGCAGTGATAATAGAACTATCAACGTTTGCCAAGCGAGTTACTGTGTTTGCTTCATTGTTTGAAATGATAGTACGCAAAGCAGTATTGGTGCTACCTACACTTGTTAGAATGTTGGTAATGCGAGGGTTTGTATTCGCAATGTAAGAGTTTAGGTTTGCTGTGATGCTTGTGTGCAATGCTTGAGTATTTGCAACGGACATTTTTTCAGTCGCAATGACAGCATCATAAGTTGTTCCATCCGCAGTTGAGATGCGGAAGTTACTGTTTGCCGCAGTGTACGCAACGCTAGAAACACCTGCAACTGAGGTATTAGAAATATTTGTGATACGACCCTTTGAATCTACTGTTATAACAGGAATCAATGAACCTGAACCAAATGTGCCAGTTGGTGTTCCAGTATCAGCAAGTGTAGTAGAGAGAGATACAGCATTAGATGAGAACGCAGTTTCGCTTGCTGTTAAATCACCAGTTAAAGTGACGGTTGCAGTTGAACCTAACTTTTGCCCCAAGTTAGTTGTTAAGGTTGTCGCAAAGTTTTCATCATCACCGAGTGCCGCCGCGAGTTCATTTAAAGTATCCAATGTAGCAGGTGCTGAGTCTACAAGATCTGAAACTGCTGTTGCAATAGCAGAAGTTACATTGGCAACTTGCATTCGATCTGCAATCGCAAGATTAGTATTACCTAGATTTGTATCTGTCAGAGCAATTGATACGGCATTAGAACTAAATGAACCTGAACCAGTGACATCGCCAGTGAGAGTAACAGAAGCAGTTGCCCCCAGTCGATCATTGACAAGAGCACGAGTGTTGGCAACCGACATATTGTTAGCATTGACTGTGCTAAACAATGCTTGAGCATTAGATACTGCCATGTAACTCTGAACGTTGACTGTAGATACTAAATTAGCAACAGCAGTACTGAACAGTGCTTGAGCATTTGCCACCTGCATGCGATCATCAACATCGACTTGTCGTCCTACTTTGAAACCACCTTGAGTCGCGCCATCATGTACACGAACTTGGTCTAAAGTAGTATCAATTGAAATTTCTCCAACAGCACCAGTAAAGTTATCGTTTTGTGCTGTTGTCCCGCGTCTAAATTGTACTGTTGTTGGCATTTATTTTCTCCAAAAATTAAGCACCTACAAATGCTTCTTCTGTGCCGAGGTTTTCTACTATGAATCTTCCATTTGGATCCATACAATCGTAAATTGATTGTATAGGAACACCAAAAGGATCTATTTGTGTTTCCGAATTCTCTCCAACAAAATCTTCATTTTCTCCCAAATCTCCACTAGGAAAAGAATTAAGCGTTCCTCTCACAAATCCAATACTACCGCTACCGCTATCGAATGTGTTGAACGTTAAATTACCATTACCATCAGTGCCGAGATACTGACCGTCTGATCCGTCGGATGTAGGAAAAGATATTGCGCCATTTCCTATGGTTAAACCACCGGACCCGACGAAAATAGAGTGTAAATTAGAACCGACTTCGAATACACGAGAACCATCAGACGAAAAGAGTTTACTGTCTCTCGTATTGAGTGCCAGTTCTCCTACTTGTAAGTTGTCTGTTGTCGGTGCTTTCCCCTGTACGGAGGAACGCTTTATCTTGACAATGGATGCCATAAAAATGGTTCTCTTGTATTCAAAGTCTATATAGACCGTTTATAATTAAGAGGGACGGATTATGTAATCCTATTGTCCCCCAATCTTACTATTATTTAGTATGTGCCGCCATCGATGATTGCATCAACTTGTGCCAAACCATAACCAGTGTCTGTTACATCAACAGTCGTTGTTGGTTCTACATCTAATCCAGTGTAGAACTTGAACGCACCATCAGTTGCATCGCGGAAGTAACCTGCGAATTGTACTGCTGAGTTTCCAGAAACAATGTACTTACCGTATACACCAGTATCTACTGTATCTCCTGCGTTGTTTGCAGAAAGTTTCAACATCGAGTCATCGACATTCACAGTAGAAGATGAGATGTATGTTACTGCACCTTCGACAGTCAAGTTACCATCGACTGTTAGATCACCAGTTGCAGAAATGTCAGCAAAGGTTACATTGTCTGTGGTAGCAAGTGATTGGTTAACATCAGAAAGATCGGTTGCCGCGATTGTGATGTCAGCAGTACCATCAAATGATTGACCTGCAATATTTCGGGCGGTCTCTAAAGCAGTTGCGGTTGCCGCATTTCCTGTTGTGTCTTGGTTACCTGTGGTATTGACACCCGGCAAGTTAATGTTGGCAGTACCGTCAAATGATACACCACCAATGTCGCGAGCAGTTGCTAATGCTGTAGCACTCGCGGCAGTACCAGAGGTGTTCGCACCAATGTTATCGCCAAGTGATACTGTTTTGGTAGCACCTTCACCGTCAGCACCAGTAATAACAATTGAATTATTTCCTGCTGCTAGAGTTTCAACATAATTACCGCTTGTATCTGTTCCAAGCACAACATCATTATTATATGTGGTAGAAATTGATACGCTGTTTCCAGAGAATGATGCTGTACCAGTGATATCGCCAGTTAAAGTAACAGAAGCAGTCGCACCTAATCGAGCATTAACAAGCGATTGAGTGTTTGCAACCGTCATGCGATTGTCTAATGCTGCTTGCAGTCCTGCCACATCAGCAATCGCATTTTCACCTGCGATTGCTGTAACACCAGTCGAGTTACCGACATAGAGTTTTCTGTCAAAAAGGTTGACTGCTAATTCGCCCTCTTGCAGACTCCCCGGTACTGAACTTGCAGAGGAACTGCGTTTAATTTTAATGATAGATGCCATTATAGCACTCCTTTATTATTGTTTGGGTATTCCACCGCTTCTGGTTGGTTTTGCTTTATTCTCTCTATTTATAATAATCTGAGGGTTAACATGGTTTTTATAAAACTTGAGATCATCCTCTAACTTTCGTATTTTTGCTTCTTGCTGAACGATCTGATTAACCACTGTGCGAGGAACAGGAATTCTGTTTCGTTCTTCAAGTTCCTTTTCCAATAAAGCAATCTTACTTCTAAGAGCAACAATCGTTCTGTTTAAGTCTATGATTTGTTGTTCAGTTTGTTGTGCGTATGTTGTCAAAATTTCATTATCTTGCCAATCGCTCATTAAAAATTTCCACCATTTAAATCGTCAAAAGTTGGAGTACCGTTAGCGGCAATCTGTAATATCTTACCATTGTCGCCAGTTATAAAATCTACAATGCCATCTGCCTTGGCAAATAGTACAGAATTATTAGTGGCATACGATAGTTTGAGTTGTTCTGTAACAGTTAAATTTGCTGAGTTTTGACTACCACCAAGATTGGCAACTACAGACTCAAGGTTTGCTACTTTATCAACAAGTAATTTACCACCAATGTACTCTACTGTGACTGGTGATGAATTAGCATCAGTTTGACCAATAAACAATTTATTGGAACTATACGAATAGGCAAGTTCACCGTTAGCAAGAGTTGTTGGTTCGGCAGTAGTCTGCGAACGCTTAATCTGAAGGACTGTAGTTGCCATTAGAAACCGTCATCCCCTGCGTCTAACTTGAATGCTCCAGTATCAACATCAAATGTCAGAATGTCTCGCTGAACATAAGTGTCTGTAGATGAGTTGTATACAAGAATAGAACCATTTGCAGATGAATTTGTAGGATCAACATCCGCAAGTGTGTCTAGTCGAACACCAACTTGACTATTATTTTTGATCGTCAGACTCTGAGTTGGTGGACTGAACTTGACCTTGAAATTTCCTGTTGCCATGCTATCCCCTTGTTACTTCGGGTGTAATCGTCACAATACCTTCAATTAATCTTGAGCGCGTGTTTGCCGCACTCGTGATCTCTACATCATAAACATAACGCCCTGCTTCTATGTTGGCAGTGGTTGCGCGAGAAAGTGATAGTGTTAGCAGTCCATTAGTTCTTGGCACACCAAAAGATGTCGTAAAATTATACGCGGTATTCGATGTATAATGCTTACGAATCTGACCGGAAGCAGAGTACCCTGTAAGGTCAACTGTGTCTCCTGCATCATCAGTTACAGTTATGGTTGAGGAGAAGTCTGCTCCTTGATCAATAACAATATTTGCTTTTGCCGCCATTTTCGCCCTCGATGCATATATATTAGCAATATTGTTATTTATATGTTTTAAACCGCAAGGAATACAGTAGTGCATAATATTTTGGAATGGTCTGAAGATTTAGATTTGAGAAAATTTTATCTCGAATCTGCATCGCGAGGGTTTGTCAATAATAGTTCTCAAAAACGAATGATAGACACCTTTAAGAACGAAAGAGAGTGGAGTGCGTGGATATTGTATAAAGACTCTGATGCAATAGGGTCTGTTGTTGCACACAGTTTTGATGAAGTAATGGGAACAAAAACATATAGAGTTCTTGTACGCACTTGCACCTTTAGTGAGTATGGGAATAAATCATTAATCAAACCTAGCAAATCAATCGCACAACATCAAAACCTGACCGACCAGTTTTTGTTGCCTGTGTGTTTGGAATGGAGTAAAGGAAGAACCTTTGCAACCTCTAACGACAGTAAGGTTGCAAGTCAGAGACTGGTTCATAAATATTACTTCCCCACCTTAGAAAAAATGGGCATTGTAAAAAATATAAAAGATGTGTTTTATCGTAATACCAATCAGACGGTGTGGGAAATATTTCCTGAAAAATTTTTAGAGAATCTGAACAAATATCCGAGATGGCAATGAACTATTTCAAAATTGACTTGTCCCTAGATGACAATACCAAAACTCGACTGATTCAAGATGCATTGTCTTCCGACGACTACTATCGTCACCGTTCGACTAAATCTGGTTCTTACACCAATCTCGACTTTCTTCCTAGACAGTATGATGAGGTTGCAGATTTATTTATCGCCAAACCTTATATGATGTCTCTGCTGAAAATAGAACCCAACAAACTCGTTGATTGGCACACCGACAGTAAAGACAACAAAAGAGACACGGTAGTTATTTTTCCGTTGACTAAAAACTATACACCTTGCACTACCGAGGATGGAGATATTCCTTGTATGGATTGTTATGCATTCAATACACAATCGAGACATAAAGTACAAAACAATTCAGAAACTCGAATATCTCTTCAACTCTTTTACGATATGGACATTGAAGAGTTATGTCGAATACATACTGTCGAGAACCAATTGATACGCATCTGAACATCCCTCAACATTCATTACAATCATAGTAGATTCGTTGTTGAAAGAAAAGAACGAATGTTCTAGGTTGGTGTTCATAAAGTATGCATATCCATAATTAAGATTTACAATCTCACCATTGAACACATAATAAGAGTCAGGCGGATTAGTATACTTAATTGGAACAATGATGCGAAAATCCGGTTGCGATTGAGAACCTCGGTCATCCCTATGAGGAGGGAAGTGTCCCCCCTTAGAAAATCTAAGAAAATGAGTTCTGCCTAAAAAATTCTTGAGGGGGTCTATCACCTTCTTCAATTCGGAAGATTTCTCATAGACCTCTGTCAGTGTGCGGAAGGACATTTCATTATACACTTGACCCGTCTTTTCATACGCATCAATCAAAGAATCCAAGTCGATACCATTCAGACTTCCATCCAGACTTGTGATAGACAAACCGTATCGAGGATTGTTTTTCTTTCTCGGATTGTATAATCCAAATTCAAACCCACTAATCTCTTCCAATAGTTTATTGCAATCGAGGTTGTGTTTTAGTTGAATTATATTTCCATATGAGAGAAGTCTTTCGTAGTTCATAATTCCTCAATAATATGTTTGTTTCTATATTTCATACCACAATTAATTTTACACACGGGTTTGGGGTTAATTAAAATCTCGTCAAAGTAAATATTAGACACTGCATCCTCAAACCCCGTTTCGTATATATTCAATGGAGTTTCTAAATGGTTTGCGGTGTAGTCGCACACCCAGATTTTTCCATCTGCAGAAATGTACATCTCTTCTTTTCTTTGAGACTTGCACTGTATCTTACTTTCCTCTACAATCATAAGAGGTTGTGTTTCGGGAGGTTCTAATCCTTCGTAAGTTCCAGATCCAAACCTTCTGGAGTATAGGGTTTCAAACCACTTGAATCCCATATCTTTTGCAATTTGTTTTGCATCATCTATTTGGTGTTCATTGTGTTTGAAGACGATGAACTGCCACCAAGATTCTCCACCAGACTCAATGAAAATTTTTGCGTTCTCTATAATCTTGTCGTGGTTGGTGTCTACACGATATTTGATATGAGTCTCTTGGTCGATACCATCAATACCAAATACCACACAGAGATTGTCTATCTCACCAACATCTTTCCAAAAAGACTTTGACCGTAAAGACCCATTCGTGTGAATGAGTTGTCTTGATGATGAGAACAACCGAAAGAACTTCAACGCATCGAGGTGCATTAGAGGGTCGCCTAGATTTCCTCCGTACTTGATTTGTTCAAACTTGTAATCTTTGAACCTAGACTCTATTATATCATAAGAAAGGTGTTTGGGTTCAAATTCTTTATTGGTTCGAACACACATAGGACACTTCGCATTACAATATGAACTCAATTCGAAATGTAAATTTCTAGGCAGTCTTAGATACATTCCAATAATCTCTAATCCAAGTATCAATCTCGTGTGGTTTTGGATTATGATTCACAATACAAACTTCATAATCATCTCTGAGTTTTTCGGGAGTCGAGTCTTTTTTATAAGACGCACCCTTCCAATATGAATACGCAATCCCACTAGGCAACACATCCACATCCACAGATTCATTAAATAGGTATCTGTCGATGCCTTCATATTTGAAGAGAAGGTAGTCTTTGTTCTTCTGAAAATGATTCCATACAGGAAGACCTTGTTCCCCTTCCCACTTCATTATAGATGAGTTGTATAGTGTGGGGTTGCGTTCATGCGCACGAGGAGTAATGAACCCTTCCTTCCATTTAGAGAACAGTACTGAAAGGGTTCTGGTCTTGACCGAGTGCAATCTCTCTAGTCTATTCAATACCGCAACATCTAAATCAAAAACGATATTGGTTCCGAAAGTAAACAGAGACAACAACTCTAGTTTTAACCACCAACCCTCAAGGTCAGATTCTATCTTTAGAGTTTCACAATCCAACCCAGTCTCATCATCAGTATAACAAACAAAACGAAAGTCCTCTGGATAATACCTTCGAATCATTTCGTGTAAATTGTTCACATATTGTGGAGAGTACTTTCTCCCCCACTTCACACATAATATATTAGTTGGCATAATTTGTCGGGTCTGTTATACCAGTATCCTTAAATCCGTCTTGTCTTTGAATGCAGTTTTTACAATACCCACAATGGTCGTATCCCTCATAACTTGGGTCATTGCACGATATTGTATGCGCAAGTTCGTCTATTATATCGTATTGACGATAGAGATCGATTGCTTCGTCTTTGGTTAGATTGTTCAAAGGTTTTATACTGTCGTAGTAATGTTCTTGAACAATATCAAATGGAACTGATTCTGTGACGAAATAGAGTGCGCCTTTCTGTTCATCCAAAAATCTTTTTATCTCTGGATAATTGTCTATTCTGTTTTCTTCGCGCAACCAATTCTCAACCTGTTCGCGCAATACAAAACCTTTTTCCCACCCACACTCATCTAACATTTCCATATGTTCTTTATGAATGTTAGAATAACCTGTGAAAATATACCGACAAGAACCAACCTCTTTTGATATTTTCATTTTAGTGATTGCGGACAAAACTCGAGTTCCATACCATTCATCGCAGTTGTCTGCGTCTTCGGTGTTCATATCGACAATATGTTTTCCTCCGAGTCTCTGAACTCGGTTTTCAAAGTCTGAGAGTACTCGTTGTGCCTTTTCAGCATTCTTTGCATAATTACTGTACCGATTCATAGTCAGTATGACAAAGACTACTCTATCGACACCATATTTTTCAATCATCATTTTTGCGACAAGAGTGGACTCAATTCCTCCAGTGAAGAATATTCCCACGAACTCATTCTCTGCAATGTCAAGCAATTCTGGTTTAAACTTTTTCCCATTATAAATCACTACTTCTTTAAGCATCTTTATCTCCGTAATACCACAGTTCTTTCTGAGGAGTTTGTTTTCCGTTGATGTCTATCATATGTTGAAACTCGCCTGTACATCTTTTGTTGCACACCGAACCTTGGTCGCAGTACAGTTTATTAATCCAACTATTTATTTTTTCTGATGCAAACACTTCTTCTATTGTATGCACTCGCAATGAATTGTCGATGTCCCAATTCATTTCATCGTGTTTCGTTGCAGTCCAACAACAAGGGAATACCCTTCCCCAAGAATCGACATAAATTTCTTTCCGTATTTCAGAGACACATTTAAGTTCTCCTCGCACTTGAACGCCTCGAATGTTAAACCTATCTGCGGTTGGGGGATACAATCTTTCTCCCCGAGAACCTATGAATGGTTTATCAAAACTATCAAACCTTGCAGATACCTTAATTACAAACTCTGCAAATCCCATATCTCGTGCGAGTTGTTCTGCTTCCTCGACTTGGTGTTCGTTATGAAAGAAAGGTATAAAGTACCATACCGCAATACCTCTCGCAGAAATAAATGCATCTGCGCACTCCATAATCCTATCCCACCGAACACCTTTTCTGTAAATGTGGTTGGTGTCTTCAAGTCCATCTATATGAAACTGTATATGAGACCCGTTGGGATTCTGATAGTACTTCGCAAGTTCAGTCCAAACCTTTTTGGTTCTGAGTCCCCCATTGGTACTCATAATTAGTTTTATGTTTGGATTATTATCGCATATATACTTATGTATTTCAACAACATCTTTTGCGACCATTGGGTCACCAAAGTTGCCACAGAATTTGAATTGTTTTAGTTTGGATATAAACTCCGGAGAAAAAAATACTTTAAATTCTTCCAGTGAGATATCGCGTTGTTTACTGAGTATCATATCGTTGTCTGTACGCGCACACATAGGACACCCTGCATTGCACCGAGACGACAACTCAATTTCAACTGCGTCTATACCATTTTCTAACATAATCACCTCAATAATGTGAGACTATTTATATGATTACCGATGAGTTCTTTTTTGCGTTCACCCACACTTTGATGCAATCAGAGTCTTTACACGAATCCCATTCTTTTGCAAACAGTTTGATGAGAAAGAAAATACTTTGCAAACGATGGTTAGTGGATGAGGTGTTGAAGGTCGTTCAACCAAAAAATACTCTTATGTTAGGTGCGTGGTATGCGACACTCATTCCCTATGAAATAGGAGGACACTTTGATTGCATCGACTCTGACCCAATGGTCAAAAGACTGAGTAAGAAGTTCGTGAAGAAGGTTGAAGATAAATACACTTTACGGTATAATACTTGTGATGCATTTGATTATTGTTCGATTAAAAACATTGGAGAGTATGATTTGGTGATTAATACTTCCTGCGAACATATGCGCGATATGAAAGAGATTGTGGTGACTGATACGGTGTTTGCATTTCAGAGTAATGACTATTTTGAAATAGAGGAACACTCAAACTGTAAGAAAAGTTTGGACGAATTCTTAGAGTCGACTGGACTGACCACCATACATTACAGTGGTGAATTGAAAACCGAAAATTACACTCGGTTTATGGTGATCGGCGAATGCAACTAATCAAACAATCCAAAAACAAACGCAAGGTTTACTACGATTCCGAACTTAACATTGTTCGTAAAATATATCAGAACAAAAGTCCAGAAGAAATAGAATTCTTGGTTTGCGCAATTCAAGATTGTTTTCCGGGTATGTATCTAGATTCCGGAAAAGATTTTATAGATATCAAGTATATTGATGCAAAAAACTATTACATAAATATGAACGCAGACACCGACAAGATGATTGATTTTTGGTGGAATGAGTTTGAGAGAATAACCGAACTAGGTTATACCTATTGTGATTGGAATGCATCGAATACTCTGGTATTAGACAATGGGTTTATGTTGATTGACTATGACTCCTTGTATACATTGAATAGAATAGAAAGAAGTAAATTATCTTTTATACATCACGCAAATAAATTTAACCCCAACCACACAGCGATTGAATATGTCCATTTATACTAAGTTCGAAAAAATTAAAAAGTGGTGTGAAGATCGAGAACTAATGTACCTCAAAGCAGACATTCTAATCCCAAAAGAAGTCATCAATGAATCGTTGAACATCTACAATCTAGGTCTATTTATACCACACCGCGCATCACACGGCAAGGGATGGAAATCCATCACCCTGCACGGAGAAAGTATGCGCACTACAACCTACAACGAAAACGCAAAGGACAAGTATCACTGGACAGAATTAACGGAGTATGCTCCGGAAATGACGAGGTGGTTGAAGGAAGACTTTCCTAATAATGGTAAGTACAGTCGTTGTCGATTTATGTTATTGGAGAGTGGTGGATTTATTCGTTCGCATACTGATACCCATCAGTGGAAAGAGGGTATGAAGTTAAAGAACAGTATCACCTCCGCAATAAACATTGCGATAACTCAACCAGAAAATTGTTATCTTCGAAACTCCGAAACACTTGAAGAGGTTCCTTTTAAACCTAGAGAGGTGTACTGGTTCAACAACGGACCTTTCCATGAAGCAGCAAACTTCAGTCCCGAACCTAGAATCCATTTTATTCTTCACGGAGGATATTGTGAAGACACTATTAAATTATTCATAAAATCATTTGAGAAAGAACATCCTGATGCAGTCATTTAAAGAATTTGCAAATTATATTATGGAACACTCTCGACATAACGAGGTAGAGTCCGATAGATTACATATCATACTAAACTATCCCAAGATTGACTGGGGTGATTATGCGCAGTATATGGCAACTCTTACTTGGTACACAAGTATTGGGTGGTCTCGCGGAGGTTCTAAAAACTGCAACTTGATTTTTGCGGAAACATTAGATGATGCGTTATTGCAAGTTGGAGATAAGTATAACTATGCATTGATAAGTTATATCGGAACCTTCTACAATAACTATCAAAATAAGGCACCCGATACAATACACACTTTTTTTGATAAGTTCTGCGAGACAGAAGAACCTTGTCGCGGTCATATTTTATTTCATCCCAACAGACCTTATTTGAGAATGCATCTGCAGTGTATGTTCCTCAACATCAAACACTGGCGTTCCATCTCCAAACCCTCCTTTGGTAGATATACTGGAAAGGTGATGTATCCCAATAGGTCAACTTCAAATGTACACGACGATTACACTCCTCATTGGGTCTCTCCGAGTAATGAATACAGAGAGGTCGTCAATGTCGAGATGGGAGAGTATCTCACCAAAGTATTCGAGGATGATAAAAAAATATTGAACTTTGCACAAGAAAGGTTGACCAAGTTCTTTTGTTATCCTGAGAGAAGGCATTGCGAAGCACTTGATTTCGAAAGGTCTCGAAATGAGAACATAGTGTATGCACGAAACAATGAAACTATGATTACCAAGTTTGACCGACGCATACCTGCAAATACGAAAAAGTTTGATGTAATATACGCGCCCGCATCTGGATGCATTGCAGAGTTTCTTTATGAAAAGATTGGACACGAGAACACAAAATTGGTAATATATGATTACAATAAAGATTCTCTGAAGTGGAAACAGATGACTTATGAAATGGTTGATACCAGAGAGGATATGACACGACTCAACAAAATGTTCGAAAAGAAAGAGGGTTTGGTTTTAGACTATTGTCAATATAAACTCGAACTATTAGAACAAATAGAAAAGTCATACTCTACTGAAGAGTGGATAGAAACAATCAAAAAGGTGAAACCTACATTTTTGTTGCACGATGCGTTGGAATCACCATTAAATGTGGACTCAGATAAACGCAACCTAATTTATTTGTCTAACATTTTTTCTTACAATTTTGTCATCCACAAGATGAAGATTGAAGACATTCACGATATGTTCAATAGATACTTGCAATTACAAAACACTACCGTGGTAGGCACCAACATTTTCAGAAATATGGTTATCAATGCAAATCATCGCAGTTAGAATCGGAGACCGATATGGTCCCGAGTATGAAACTTACCTAGAGTCCAAACTTCCTGAGTATCAATTTACTTGGGTTCGCGAACCTATGTCCGATAACATCAAACTTCAATGGAATAAGATGTACGGTATGACTCTTGATACCGATGAACCTATCTGTGTGATGGACATCGATGTCTTACTAATCAATGACTACAAAAAGATATTCGAGTACCCAATTGAACGAGGACAGTTTGTTGCGATGCCGGGTTGGTGGAGAGATGCGGAAGGAACTCGGTTTAGTATCAATGGAGGATTCTACAAATACTATCCAAAAGACTGTAAGTACATTCTAGATAAGTTTATGCAATCCCCCGAATACTGGCAAAGAAAGTACATTGAAGAAGGATATACCGCAGGACCAATCAATGGAGAACAACACTTTATAGAAGATTCTGTGAATGAGGGATTGGAGTTGGTTAAGATGCCTGACGAATGGTTCTGTAGAATGGAAGCAAGAAAAGAACCCTACACAAGACACACCTTAACTCAACTCAATAGGATGTATCAAAAAGTGACCGGGAACCCTTATATGTTTATCGGAGATGAATTCTATCCGGAAATTAAGTTTGTCCACTTTACTCATATGACGAACCATCCAAGTAAGTGGACAAAGTATCACTTATTCGTATAAGAACTTACCTGCGATATAAAATGCTTCCATTGGAGTTTTAGATTCTCGCAATGCTTTTTTGAGTTCTCCGTTGTCAGAATTTAGAACTTCATCGAGTTCAAAAATTTTCAACTTCACATTGAACAACAAGTCAACACCATCGTCGCCTTCAGGAGGACTGAAGATGTGGTCGATATTCAACTTATCTTTTCCGTTCACTGCATCTGGATCGTAAATCAAATCGTGTTTTTCCGCAATGTCTTTTACAATCGCAAGGAAGTTTTGCGTTTCTTCTTTTGCGTATTGGTCGGTCATAGTAGAAATTTCATCTATAGTAAAAGTTTCTAATAACTTCACATACTCTGGACTTTTTAAGTCGACTTCAATTGCAACTTGTTCGTAAGTTTTGTTTTCCTCATCAAACCAAATAGATTCGACTTGATTTTTTTTAGAACTCGTGAACCTTGCGTGTGTAAATCTTCCATTAGATAATATCATTCTTGCCTCAACTTTAAATTATAAGTATTAACTGTCACCAAAGATCCATTGGGAAATTCTTGTGCACGATAATCGTTTTCATCAAATTCCAGTTCGTTAAAACTACCTGAACCATTGAGTCTTTGATCAAGCACACTACCAACAGTGGTTCCTGTACCATCCCAAGAATAACGTAATCGATAACCAGAAACCTCTGCAGCAAGATGCCTTATCATAGTTTCAATTATGGACTCAAAACTACTACTGGTAAAAGATGCCAAATTATTACTGTCATTTTTTACTGGTAGGGGGAATTCAGGTGCTACATAATCTCTTTTTAACAAATAATAATCTCCAATGATTGCTGGTTGGTCTAGACTTTCTGGAATTCCATCTGCGGTGTATAAACTCACATCAGCACCGGAGTCAGAAAATATTGGAGTAGCACTAACCAAACTATACCCTGTGAATGATGTGGAAGTATGTATTCTATAAATTGTTTCAATAGAGGATGCTGTTTGCAAATTTTCTATTGCTGCATACCCAAAAGTATCATACATATCTTGCAGATTCATAGACCTAATATTTCCAGTTGAATCATAGTAAACAGGAAAAGACGTTCCATTATCAGATGGTGGATTAGTATCGGTTACTGTTTGATCTAATCTAGCATATCCTACAGTTACCGTTGTTGGTTCTGCAGTTTCTTCTTCTGTGGGAAATCTATTGACGAGAGTAGAATATGTTCCTGCTTGCAATCTAGTGTCATTGATAGTTCCTAGATTTCCACTAGAACCTACCACAGACAGAGATACTGAGGGATTGCTAATATATTGCCAGAACGCGAGATTTTGAATGTTTTCAATATCCGTGTTCGCCATTTCTTGTAGATTACTACCGTTTAATTTCAAAGGTCGTCGAAATGCCATTATTTAAGAACCTGCTCCATAGATTGTTTTCAAAACAGTACCCGTAGAATTTATAATCTGCAAAGACTGTACATTATCTAGTTTAGAAGAATCCACAGCATCTGGGGCAATTTTAGCATTAGTCACCGCGTTGTTTGCAATCTGATTAGTGTCAACGGCATCGTCTGCAATCTGATTAGTGTTAATAGCATTAAGTGCTAATTTTTCATTTGTTACTGCACCCGATGCCAACTGATCTGTGTCAACTACACCATTTTGAATGGTTGCCACTGAGGAAACGTTGTTAGATCCGTCAAAGGTCACCCCCCAAGAAATGTCCCCTGATGCCTGAATATTTCTTGCAACTGCTAATTTGGACGCAGTAGATGCATTACCGCTTAGGGAGGCAGTGATGATTGAGGCAGAAAAGTTTCCACTACTATCACGTGCCACAACCTTACTTGCTGTATTCAATGATGTAGCATCGACTGCGAAAGTTCTTGATACAGAACCATCAAACGAATCTCCTGTTAGATACGATCCTGCGGAGAGTGCATTTGAAACGCTATTTGCAGTTCCTGTTAGGTTGCCTTCAAATGTTCCTGCAACAAATGTTTCCGAACCAACAGTCCATTTGTCTATTGTTTCGTTCCACAACAAAGACTTGTTTACTAAGTCTCCTCGTTCAACAGTCAAACCAGAGTTCAGAGAAGGTGTGCCTGTTACACCTTCGTTCAGAACAATAATGTTGTCTTCAACACGAACAGTAGTCGAGTTAATTGTGGTGGTGGTGCCATTGACAATTAAGTTGCCCGAGATTACAATATTTTCACCAACATTCAACTGTCCAGTGACCGTGACATCATCAGGCAATCCAACCGTCACTGTACCATTTGTACGAGAGACGTTGACTTCGTTTGCTGTGCCACCGATTGCGAGTACTGCCCCAGTTGTTGCATTTTTAAGAGAGACAAATCCATTTGATACAGTGAAATCTCCAGAATCAAACGATGCAACACCACGATTAGTTAAACCGCCATTGGAACCATCTGTGTTAGCAGTTGCAGAATCAATCACATCATCAAACGTAGAACCATCTGCAGTTGTAATACGAATATTATTGTTTGACTGTGTGTAGGTTATTCCAGATACACCCGCAACCGTAGATGTTGTTACACCTGTAATAATACCCTTTGCATTTACAGTGATAACAGGAACTTGCGTAGATGAACCATATGCTGATGCAATCACACCAGAGTTTTCAAGAAGTGCACTTCCGAGGGAACCACTTGAAATGGTTGCTGTGTAGTTAGAACCGTCTGCGGCATCAATCTTAAATGTGTTGTTGGCAGAAGCATAAGAAAATGCTGAAACGCCTGCTACAGATGTATTTGAAATGTTAGTAACGCGACCACGATCATCAATAGTAATTACTGGAATTTTAGTAGCAGAACCAAAGGTTCCAGTTGGGTTCCCATGTGTTGCAAGCATAGCATTGGTAATTGTGCCACCAGTGATTGCATTATTTGCGTAAATCTTACCATTGTTACTGATGATCTTTGTGCCATCGTTTGATAGATTGCCTGAAATATCAACATTGTTATTGATATCAACCGCACCTGTGAAGGTAGAATTTTCATCTACGGTTAAAACATCAGTGTTCAATGTTCCAGTAAAGAAACCATTATTCCAAGGAGAACCTGAAGACCCTACATTGCGAGATCCCGTTGGAATAATGTCAGTGTCAATAGAACCTGTGATAGATATGATGTCGCCCGAGGCATTGCCCAAATCAACATTGCCTTCAAAAGATGAAATGCCTGAGACAGAAAGACTGGTAAATGTACCTTCAGGGGCACTCACCGCACCACCAGATGCAAAAGTCGTGTTGCCTTGTACGCTCAAGTCTCCCAAAATATCAACGTTATTATCGACTGTGATATTATTTGCAAATGTATTATTAGCATAAAGAGTATTCCAACGCTTTGAAGTAGAACCCAAATTATAGTGTCCTACACCGTTGTCTGCGTCTGGAATAATATTACTATTAACTTCAGACGAGATTGTCAGATTGGTTCCTTGAACTTTTACATTACCGTCAAATGTGGCAAGTCCAGACGTTGATTGATTGGCAAAGTTGCCCTTAACTGTAATCGTGTCCGTTGATGCATCACCAAGTTCTACAGTACCTTTGAGAGTCGTTGCACCGTTTGCTGAGAATGTTGTTGCTGTCAACCCGTTAAGAGTTGTAGCACCATCTACATTCAGAGTAGAGTTTAGATCAACTGCACCGTTTGCATCAAGCGTTGTTACTGTAGTTGCGTTAAGAGATGATGAACCGTTTGCGTTTAGATTACCAGATACACCAAGTGTTTTAAATACTCCTAACCCACCATTCGTATTATCTGCAAAAACAGTTCCCCACTTACGAGTAACTGAACCAAGATTACCTGCCGCATCTGTCTTTGGAATCAGAGATGTTGCAATACCCTGTCCTGCGGATGTTCCCATTGACAGTTCGTCGATATATGCTACACCATCGATGTACAAATCTTTCCATTCAAATGAGGAAGAACCAAGATCAAGACTGTCATCGGCATTTGGTAAAAAGTTTGATGATGGGGTGACTGAAGTTGCCGTAATAGCATTCGCAGAAATATCCCCTTGCGACGAAATTGACGCAACTTCAGTGTTTGAAACATTTGCTATTACAAACTTACTATCGCCTAGTAAGTCGGCAAGTTTAGCATACAAATCTGAATCACCGACTAAAGGTGCTTGGGCAACAAAGATTTTGGCAGTATCGCCACTGTCCGTAACTAACCGAATCTCTGGAGAATCACCATTGTCGCTTAACTGCGAGTTTGAACCAACCAGAGTAAAGTGCGAGGCACCTGTAGTTAAGTTACTAACATCTTCAAGAGATATTGTCTTAAATGAAACTGTATCGGCAGCACTCTTGAATAAGAACTGGTTTGTAGATCCACCAGTCAGACGAATACGAGAAATGTCACCGAAAATCAGTCGGTCAGAACCAGTGGTATTAAAATTAACATTTCCTTCAAAAGTGGCATTGGATGATACTGTAAGTGTCGTGCCTGTGAAAGATGCATTTGAGACAATGCTTAAAGAGTCGGTTACAGTAGTATTGCCCCCACCTAAAGTTTCGGTTCGCAGATTTGAAGCAGAGAAAGTACCGTCTATATGACCGTTACCTACGGCATATCCTCCGCGATTCGCAGATCCTGCTCTTGACACTGTAACGACGTTATTACTAAGAACTGTGGCAATTAAATTCGTATTTAATCGCCAATTGTTGAAATTATCGTTAAGATTAGTGTTTGATATTTGTACTGTCATCGGTTGTTGTCTCTGTTGATCAACTGATAAAGCAACTCTTTTATTTCAGAAACTTCGGTTTTGAGATGCTCTAATTCTTTTGTTTTTATTCTTTCTTGTTTACGTCTTTCTCGATACTGTGCAAGCGATGATGAATCTACATTCAAAACTGCTTGCGTTTCCACATCACGAACCAAATCTTCGTGATTTTCAATCTTAACCTTTGTCATTTTTGTAGTGCAATTGCTCTCATATCTCGGACAAGAGGAACAATATTACTTCCAGAACTTGTCATAACAATCTTCAATGCAAAGGTTTTGTAAGTCGCATGAATCGATCCGTCTCCCGCACGATAAGTAACAACTTCATTATTAGAACTATTTAGTCGTGCATGCGAGTTGGCACTTGCTAAAAAGTTCTGACCGTCAGTATTTGCACTGAATCCAAACTCAAATTCTTTAAAGTCACTCGTATCAACTGAGTCAGAAACCAAAGTTGAGTCAGTAATTTGAGTCAAAGGTGTGAAGTCTTTTGAATCAATATCTTCCGCATCACTTGGGTTATGAATTCTAGCATACACCTTGATGTCTGTTCCTGCAGGTTTGTATGATGTCAAGAATACTTTCAAGTCTTCGGCATCTTGCCCATCAGACAACTCAACTGGGCGAGTGATATATCTAACAAGTGCGTTACCTTGTTCTTTCCACTCTTCATCGTTGTCGTTGTTAATAACATTTTCAATAACAATCGAATTCATTCTAGAAGTATCGATAACAGGTGATAAGAAGTTATCAGTGGATGAAATCGTTCCTTTCAAAGTCAAAGTCTTACTAGAACCATCAACCGGAGTCAACACAGACTCATTAGACTTGGAATATACTTTCTTTTCTCCATCAATGAAGTCATTTTCAAACTGTAAATCAATAGACTTGTAAGAAGAAGGAATAACACCTGAAGTAGATGTTGCTCTTACAGACCAAGATGCACTTGTATTTGCATATGTAATCTGAGGAATCTTCGGAACCAAAGTATTCAAAATCAAATTGTCTACTGTGCTAATGGTTGCAGTCGCGCCCGATACAGAACCAGTGATTACATCTGAGGAACTAAAACCACCAGTAGAGTTTTCGATATGAATCTTCTGATTCGCAGTATCGATAAACTTAATGAAACCACGATCTCCACCTGCATTGGTGACTTTTTCTCCATTCTGGAATGTTCCATTGATAGTACTGTATGTGAAGAAATCTAATGCATCATTTTCAACATAGATAGTCCCAGTATTTCTAGTAAAGTTTGCACGATGCAACTTGAACTTCAAGTCTTCAGATTGAATTTGTTTCCAAGTTTTGTTATTCGCAGAAACAAATAATACACCAGTTGTAGGTTGTTTGTCAATCAATTCATTAGTGGATACATCAGTACCTCCTAATTCACCAACCCAAACTGCATACTCATCCGAATTACCCCCAGGAATCACTGTCAGCGCATAGTCTTTATTGTTTTGCAGATATATTGGAGAATCAAATGTAAAGGTTGTCGCAGTCTGACCATCATTACTGGTTGACACAGATGCAGGTTGTAAAGTCTTTGAACCAAAGGGAACAATGGTTTGTGTTGGGAAACCATTTTCTACTTCGCGGATCTGAACGGTGATTGGATAAGTAGAAGACTTGCGTCCAAAGTATAAATCCAACTTAGTAATAAATGCGCCTTCTGAATTGCCCGCAGAAACCGTAAAGGTTTGAGTTATAGGATCACCACCGCCACGATTATCATTAACGTCTCGTACTGTTCGAGTCACTGATGTCAAGGTTCTATTATCTGTCACGCGGTTGTCTGAAATCTGCGGAACGGTAATATTCAATGCACTTCCACGTTGTGTAACATCAAGAGCAATACTTGTGTAGTCTCCGTGTGCGGATGTGGTAATCAAACTAGATTGTGTCTGCGTGTTTGCAACATCTTTTAGTTCGAATCTTCTTGTACCGATTCTAAATTTTAGTTCATTATCATTAGGAATACGGAAGTTGGCATACACCGTACCAGTGCTATCTGTTACGAGGTTTGCTCCTTCCACGCCAGTATTGGCAAATGAATTGTTTGCAGGTGCCACATAATCCGCAACTAACTCATCGTCAAAGTATGGGTAGACGCGAGTGTTTGGTTTCATCCGAACACCAGTGACTTGGACATTACGCGAACGAATGAAGTCTCGCACCGCAACATTCTCAACAAAGTTTCCGATTGAGAAAGTTTCGGTGGATGCACTGATGGTGGTTTGAATGCCTTCGCGAATCTGGTCAGTCTGAGTTGTAGTGGTTCGAGTTTCTGTATCTCCGCGTCTCACAGTCCTTCTATCTACTGTAGTATTTACAGTATTCCAATTGCCCCAATCAATACCCGTGACACCAGTTCTAGATGCAATTTCTTCAATCGCACGATACATACCATCAAAATCTACTTGAATATCTGGTAGCGTGGTAATATCTGGTGTGTTATCCATTGAAGGATTCAGGTTAATCTCACCTTGCCAATCAAAGGTTATTTCTTGAACTGGGTTACGCAACTTAGATGCAAACTTCTGATCCAATAAAGTCGAATTAGTATATGATAGAGTAATCAGGTTTCCAGTTTTTGTCAAGTTGGTAGAATTCTGCACCAAACCATCAGACATACTAACATCACCACGAATGTACGATGGTCTCAATAAAGTTCTGTTTCTATCAATTGCAGCACGGTATCCAACCTTTGTGGTGTCTGCCAGATTATGACCATCAAAATTGTCTACTAAGAAACCATTCTTAAAACGATCCAATCCAGAGTCGTTAAACAGTTGCTTGTTTTTTGCTGATGCTTCGAGTGCGTTCAAAGACGAATAGTATTCGAGATTATTGACTCGTTGTTCTACCGAACGCAAATCCTTCATTGTATATCGACGGTTATTTTCAAGAGACAAATTAACTTGATAGTCGATGCGTCCAGATTGCTTTGCCACAAATGGCGACAAAGACGGGTACACTGGAATGTCCAAAATACCAAGAGTCATTGAACCTGCACGTTCTTCCGGTGTACGAGGTATAATAGAAGGAATGCCCTTCACAACTTCAACACGACCTTCTTTTGTCAAAACTACTCGGTCCTTGCGTGGAAGGTAGAACTGAATATCTACTTGGAAATTTTCGTCTGGAGTCGGCATATATGCTCCATCAGAATCAATACTATAACTTGTGTTTGCAGCAGGGTTCTTTGGTGCAGATGTATATACAGAAGAAGGAACAATGCTGTTCAATTTGATTGGACGGAAATCGATACTGTCTCGCAAGTCATATTCTACACCTGTTGTCGGTGATCTAAACACCGGAATCTCTTGGGTAGTAATTGCTGTTGTGTTTGATGCGTTAGAATCATCGATTGGATAAGAATCAACAGACAAGAAACCAATTCCTGCAGAACGGTCTCTTCCAAAGTGTGAGAACTTAACAAGCATTCCCTTGCCGTTCATATCTAAGGTACTTGTGGATTTCAATCGGATTGAAGATGTGTCATAGAACGCATCTTTCATACCAGTATCAAGTTCAAACTCGGAGGTGTAAGTGGTGCTTGAAGTATTTACTGTGTTTGCATTACCAACGTACACTTCTTCAATCTTAAATGCATCTGATACACCAAGAGACCATGGTCCCAAAGAACCTGCAGAATTTGTCGTGGTGTCAATCTCAATGAACTTATTCTTATTAACAGTCTTTGAGGTTTGAACTGCATCTGAACGAGAAACATTGAAATAGACTGATGCGAGGAATGACGATGCCAAGTTTGCTTGATCAAGTTCAATAGTATGCGTCGTAGATGTAGAGGTAATATTACCATTAGAGGTTAAATCAAAAATATAACCTTCAGGGAATGATGTTTTGTGTGCCAGTGTAACACCACTACGAGTATAAGTAAAGGTATTCGCAACATTCAATCCAGTGTCATTCACAATGTTGGTAATACGTGCGGTGACCGTATTAGCACCGTCTTCAATCGTCATAATGTCACCAACTTGATACGATGACTCGAATGTTGTACCGGAACCAGTTACGGTATTTCCTGTGAATGTCGTAACCGAACCTGTATGTGGATCTGTTTCTGATGCTTGCTTAGACACAATGATAAGATTTCTCTCATCGACATTTGTCAAAGAACCCGTATCATTTAGTGTCTCTGTGCCCCCTGCGTGTGCAGAGTTGGCAGATACTGCGGCAACACCGTCCACAAAGTTGACAGTTTTTTCTGTTCTGAATACCCATTGCGTATCAATGTTGTTGTCCTCATCTCGCAAAGTTTTTGTGCCCTTTTGCGTAAATGGAAAGACTAGAGTATTCAGTCCTGCTTCTTCGATTTGTGCGTTTCCGTCTGCATTCAGCACCAAGTCTGCCATTGACTTTGGACCAGAAGTATTATCTACATAAATGCTCCGCACATCCGAAAATGACTTGTTGACTTCCATCTTGATGTCAAACAAATAAATTCTAAATTGTCCTGTTGGAGTTCCTGCAGTTCCCGAATTCCACTGGAAACCACGAACACGTGCAGTACCAATTTTTGTACCTTGTGCGGATTGGTTTCCAAAATTTAATCCAGAAATACCTTGCTGTACTGTATCATGCAAATCTACTTCACGCAACCCTTGAAAATCCCAAGTACCGACAACTTCTTTTGCTATAACATAGTTTCCGATTGCTTGACCTATGATACGAGCATCTTTAGTTTCAAAGTCAGTTGCTTTATCGACATCGCGGAATATAGGAGACTCAAGTGAAATGCGGTTGCCATCTACATAACCGATACCTTTTTCAACTTCCGCAACCAACTTATTGCTATTACCACCACCATCGGCATTGTAACGACCCAAGTTGTTAGAACCTTTTAGGTGCTCACGTATACGAATATTGAATGGTTCAATTGCATAATTGCCGTTGGTTTCGTAGAATCTTTCTGCAATATATTGTCCTATATCAGAGTAGACCGAATCAGTAAACCTCTGAACGACCCTTCCTTGTTCGATTTCTGCGACAGTAAAGAAGGTGGTTGTGTTGGCAACATTGATGTTACGAACTACCAATGTAGGAGTCATCTTCAAACGGTTTGCACCGGGTGCCGCAAAGTTGGTTGCACCGGAAGCATTATCTAACAAAGATGAATCTTGGTTTGAATCAACAATAGATTCAATAGTTTCAAAACCAACTTTTTTGGTGGGTGTTGTTGAATACTTGTCAACAATAATAGACTGCGGTAAAACTCTAACAAAGTTTCCTTTGTGATAGATAATACCATCGGAAACAGATGCTCGGAAACCATAACCTGTTGCATTTGATGTAATAGTATTTGCTGCGACGATGAACTGATTATTTGCTCTTTGACGCAAAATCAGAGTTTCATTACTATCGAACGCACGAGCAGAGTTGTTGGCACCAGAGTTTGTATACTTAATAAAGATAGAAAGATTGTCTGGTGACGCTGCTTCAGAACCATCTACGACATTGATTAATTGTGCGGTGAGACCGGAGGTAGAACCCGTCACTACTGCATTTGCCACTTCTCCGCCTTGGAAGAAATCTCCTAATAGTAAAACGCGATTGTTGGCATCTTTATCTCTTAACTTAACATAGTCAAATTTATCATCGGTTGACAAACCAACACCACTGACTATAGTACCATCAACTAAAACTTCATTTGCAAATCGTTCAATTTGATTTTGTAAGATTGATTGAATCTGCGTGAGTTCTCGTGCCTGAACGCCAAACCCCGGACGGAAAAGCACACGGTGAAAGTTCTTGCCTTCATCAAAATCGTCAAAATAAGGACTTTGATTGAGATTGGTTTCGATGCCCATTTATTCTACCTTTAAAAATCTAAAATAATTTTTATGTCTTCAACCTGTTCGGGGTCACGAGTAACTACACGAACATTTTCAGTATATAACAGTTCTCCAGAAAATGTGTTTGCTTCTGGACCCTTTATGTCTTCAACTGTCGCTATTTGCGTTTCGCTATCACTTTTTAAAATAACATCATCTTTAGTGAAAGCAGGACTATTACTATAACTCTGAACATTATTTAGGTACAAAGTATAGAAAGACGGATCTGATAATGTCTCATCATCCCTCTCAAATACAATACTTGCGTTTGCTGATCGCACTGCATTTGACAATGCTTCAGTTTGTCGTGCCACAGGACCGAGAGTTGTTACAAATTCAAGTTCACCAGTCTCAGCACGTAATCTATTTCTTTCGTTGGTGATAATATCCCTAACCGAAAGTGGATTAATTGGTGTAGAACCACTCATTTGCGTATAAGAAATAGATGCACGAGTTGTGAATCTTAAAGTTGTAGGTGAGTTTGATGTGTTTGCAATACCTTCGGTTGTAATTGTGTTATTGTTTGCATCAACTTTCAAAATTGGATCTTTCAGAATAGAAATAGTACGGAACTCGGTGTTTGATGGAATGTATCCATTACCGTTGGCAGAAATACCTTCATTGGCAGTGAACTGGACATTTAGCATAATTTTATCAGCAGATAACTCTCGCACTGGATCTGAACCGTGTCCACCTACTGGTGAGATTACAACATTGGCAGTTGCGCCAGTACCATACAATGAGTTAGCAGTAATAAATGCTTCGGCACGAGTGTAATCAGAACCTGTCGCAATGACTGCCACATTTGAAATAAAACCAGTAGAAGCATCAACGCGAGAATATGCTTTAGCACCCCTTCCATCCCCAATGATCGTTACTGTCGGTGAAATAATCACACGAGAGTCGGTGTTAGCAACAGTTGAAAATGCTGTATTAACTGTAAGTGTTCTGTTGGTTCCTGTGTAATCGATGATTCTTCTTAACTGACCTGCACCAGTTCCAGAAAGAATATATACGCTACTGCCATTGTAAAAGTTGTCGATTGGAGAAGGATTGCCAGATGCCGCAGACAAACTTAGAGTGGTAGTTGTTGCTGCTTCTACTACTCCATTAGATACAGTTTCGTATCCAGAACCCACAACCACGGTTTCAACAACTTCAATTGCACCATTAACTGCCGCGTTTTGAACTGCTAATTGACGAGAAGATTCTGCGGAACCGTCACTTACCGTTAATGTTTTTACTGGCACGTATTGTGTGGTTAAGAACTTGTCCGCATCCCCTAATGAAACGGTGTACATGTACTTCCAAGTATAACCATCAGATGTGGTAAATGGTTGTGTTGAGAATCCAGAAGGTTTTACAGTTGATTGTGCACCTTTGTTATTGTAAATACATTTATAAACGTTGAATTCGTCTGTTAAAACATAATACACACGATCATACATATCGGTGTCAGTATCTCGATACATTGAATAAATTGTGCCTGATTCCCAATCGTATCTTGGAACGACATGACTCACGTCTTCGACAGTGATTTTTTTACCACCAATAAAGTTTCTGTGTGATTCGTACTGTAGGTATTGTTCGTTGTCAGGTGGCAATACAGGAGTCGGTTCATTCTCGTATTGTTTATTATTACCAAGAACAGCATAAAGAATTACGGAGTTTTTCGTGCTTCTTCCATCAGAAGCATTTAAAGAAGACAAGAATGCCTTTGCGTTATTAATTGACAAATCTTTTGTAGCGTATCTATAAACTGCCATTATGATATCTGTCCTGTGAGATAGTATGTATTTGAGTTCGACAAATCACCAGTAGTCCATGTGACTTTAACATTTGCTGATGTGTCTGTTGATACTATATTTAGTGGAACTTTATAGAAAGATTTCGGTGAATATTCAATAATCATTGTTCCATTGTTTGAATATTCTTCAAGGAAACTTGTGCCAGAACCTGTGATGGTAAATGTGCCATTACTAATGGATACTGTACCAGTTCCTTTTTGTCTTATAGTATTGTTTGCAGTCGCAACGATATTAACTGCCACATTTGCAACATCACTATATCTTCCGAATACAATTTGTCCTGCTGGATGGACTAGGTTCAAAATAACATCTCGATATCTATCAAAGGTTACAGCAGATTGAACTTGATATGAAAACTCTTGATAAAAATAGTTGTCTTGAATAAACCCGCGTTTGGAATCTAGGTGACTTCGAGTAGTTGCATAAAAACCTTCTGAGTTTGCAACATCATTTAAAGAAAGTCGAACCGTAGCAGATGCTCCACTTGGCACATCTGGTGCTTTTAACGTTACTACCTCACCATCTCGATACCCTACACCAGAGTCAAGAACTCGGACTTTGGTAATTGCACCGTTTGCTCCCACACTTGCGTTGATATTGGCATTTTGTCCTAAAACTCCACGATCATTGATAGCAACAATCGTTGCCGAACCTGTATCTGTGGGAGTTCGAGTATCTATTGTTCCCGGAACATAAGATGAGTTGTAGAAGTTTAGAGTGACTGTGTTTGTTTCCCAGTTAATGTTGCTCGGAACTCTCTGCAATGGTTTTTGCCACACTCGAACGACTGTCTGATATGTACCGTTTGCCAGTTGATTTGTCGCAACGGTCTCTCCACTGAGACCTCCTTTGACATCACCGATAGCACCAGTCGAGGACTGTACTAATCCATCGTTTGTATCGAGAGACACGATTTGAGAGTTGCCTGTACTCCAATTCACATCGTCGTTCTGTAAGGTCAAGAATGCTTCACCGATACCCAATGGTGCAATGTCGGGTTCTACCACACTTACCGTTGGTGCCACTGAGAAACCAGAACCACCAATAGGCAAAGACAGTTGTGAAATCGTACCAAAAGTTGTAGATAAGAACAAGAATGAATCACTTAGTTTAGTGTAAATATTTTCAATCTGCGTATTTGATGTGTCGCTGACAGTATTGCCTATAGTTGTATTAGCACCAACCAATCGCAAACCCTCATCCTCGATAAATGACTTTATTGGTCCTGTTGAGAACTGAGTAGTAAGGTTTGCCGATGTGTTTGCTGTAACTTGTACGGTTACTAAGTCTCTTAGTGTCGAACCAGTATTATATCCATCTGATTCAGTAGAAACCACTTTCTTTACCACACCAAACGAATTTGAAATTCTTCCGACAATTTCATCACCTTCGGAGATTGTTTGACCTGCGGTATTACCAATTTGTAGTACGTGATAACCAATTGTATTTGCTTGGAATGAATTTACCGTTCCAACTGTGTTTCCAGATGTAGAACCTACCTTTACATTTTCTGCTGATTGAAATGACTTATGTGTATCTACTCTAAACCATGCATCACCTGCAGTGGCATCAACTACTTCTGTGATTACACCATTTGCTCCAGATGTCACACCATAGATTGGTTGTCCAACGGTCAACTCTTGAGCAGTGTTTGCAATATTGATGACAGCATTCGCATTATCTCTAAAAACCTCGGTTTGATTTTCTTGTTCAGGGAATCCAAAGTTAGGACTTGACAAAACGACATTTGCCAAAGTATTCATCGTTATAGAACTACCATTAGCAGCAGTAACCGTAGGTGCTCCTGACCAGAATGTAGTATTTGATGCGATAAGGTTTGTATTGATAGAGATAGCAAATGTATCTACAATATCTTCTTGGGTAAAAACAAAACTAGCAGGAGAGATACCATCACCACCTCTGATGAAAATGTCTGTTCCCCTGTTTTGATCAGATGCAGTGAATCCAGATCCACCATCTATCAAATTGAATGTGATAATGTCACCCAAGTTAACTGTTTCTGTGACAACTAACTTGCCCAAGTCGCCCACTTGGTCTGAGATAATATTGATAACATCTCCAACCTGATATTGACCCCCTGTTGTTATGATTTCTACAGTATTAATACCTGCTTCAACGATGGGGGTATGTCCTGTTGCATTAACATCCGATAAAAGACGAATTGGTTCGAAATGGTTAAATGATCCTTTGATGTTAGAGAGCAAAATTTTCATCACATCGCGACCGCCAAAGACAAAACGTAGCACATCTTCTACCAGTGCTTCGGCATCAGATTCAATGCCTTTCACTGTTCTTCCGATAAATCGATATGTGTTGCTGTCAAAGTTTGTAATCAGATAACGCTCAAGTCTCCAATCACCTTCAGAGACTTTTAAAATCTGATCTGCGGGGTAATTAACCTCAACTTCTTCGTTGTATAATGAACGAAAAAGGAGTTTATAAGATGAAAGAGTTCCGCGAGTTTGATTGAAGTACTTGATATACTTTGCAAGGAGACGTTTATCTGCCGTTACCTCACTTGGAACAGAAGGCAACAGATCGTTTTCAAAATATTCAAGATACTCGTCAAGTGTGGTGTTGATGTCTCGATATGATTCAAGATTTTGTATAGCATCAGTCATCTTACCATTTTGTTCTAGATACTCATAGTATGCTTGAACAAATGCAAGAAAGTTTTCTCCCTCCTCTTTATAGAAATCGGGAAACTGGTTTTTTACGAGTTTTGATATTTTATTCTCGACTGCCATTAGGTAGACTCACCAATCGCATCTATGGTTGCATCTTGTGAGTTCATGAGTAAAATTTGTTCTCGCACTGGAGTCACATCGAGATTTACTGGAGTAGCAGTTGCTCTAATCTCAATGTCAGAATATGCAGACGGTGCAAAGTTATTGATTTCAATCGAACCCGTTGTATAGTTTATTGTTCCTGCACCACTTATGAGATTTACTTTTTCTCGGTCAGTGTTAAATCTAAAAATATTAACATTGCCATTACCATCATCTTCAAAGTATGAAGAAAATCCATTGTATGTAAACTCAGTCGATACGAGACTTGATGGACGAATGGCATTGTTGAAGTTGAGGGCAACTCGTTCTGCCTTATTGACATTAGGAACAAATCTTTTTTGTATCTTAATGATTGCGTCGTTATTGAGAATTGAACCCACAGAAATATTATCTAATGCTCGCACAAATCTCGAATATCTCAAACGGTTGCCGAAACGCTCTAAATTGTTTTGTGAGAAGGTGTCAATCGTGTTTCTCACTTCATTAATGATTGCGTTTCGTGACACTGTGGTTTTGCTCAAATCAAAAAAAGTCTTAACATCGACAATAATATAGGTATAATTTGGATCAATAATAACTGGATCGATTGACAGTGGTGTTCGATCTAAAATAGACTGACGAATAGCAGATTTGCGGTTTGCAGTAGCAAAATTTTCTGCGAATGGTTTTACGGCAATAAACACTTTACCATATACTGCGGGGGATGCTTGTTCCCCACCAAATGCCACAACAGATTGCAAGTCAGGATTCTCGGTTATAATAATTCTTTCATAATCAGAATCAATTACTGCACGATTTTGTGTCTGGAAATTTCTTGGGGCATTGAACTTGATAGACTCAATAGTTTCTTTTGGACGACCCCCTCTGGAACTGCGGTTAGTTGTCACTGACACAGTAGAATATTCAGGGTCTATATCAATTGTGTCCACGGAAAATGCAGTCGCGCCATTGGTAGCATCGCCATTACATACCAAGTAACTGACAGTAATAATGTTACCATTCCTTACAGATCGACCCAAAGAACCCGAACCAAATATGATTTCATACTTGTTGTCATATGCTTCTTCGAGGAAGTATATGGGAGATGTCGAAAACACCTGAACAATGTTTGTTGCTCTGGTAAATTCTGTGGTTGTTGTGTCTGATAAAGATTCTTGCACCGTAATAACAATGCTAGTAGTATCTATATTTTCGTTTGGTATTACATATCGCACAGGATTGTTTGAATTAACAGTCCAAGAATATGTTAATGGTGTACCTTCACGAATGGTAATAGGTGCTGAGAAAGTATTTGATAAGTTTTTTACAATGTATGCTTCAGGTGTCACATAGGTATATTGAACGTCATCAATAGTTGTTGTGAACTTAGAGTTTTTGGGAATCGTAAATTCTGAAACCGTGTTAGCAACACCAGTGAAAGTTAAGGAAACATTAGCACTAGCACCGATGGCAGAGATAGGCACATAACCCAGTTCTTTGGCACGAGACACCACGGAGTCTCTTTGTTGTGCCGTATCCAAAAACATCTCATTCGCAAGCATGTTGATGTAAAAAGCATTATAGTGTGTATTATAAGACAGAACATCCAAAAGGACTGCCATCGCAGACCCTTCAAAATCATAGTCTTGAAACTGTGTTTGTGTAGACAGATAAGATTTGAGGTTTGTACGAATATCCTCAAAATCTAACTCTGTGACTTGTAAGTAACTGTTTGCTGATGTTGCCATTATCGGACTCTTTCTAAGATGACATCTAATACTACGGGATCTGGATCGTTTACAATATAAAATGCGACAGAAATTGTAACAGCATGTAAGTCTGGTCTGTCTTCGACCAACACATCGATTAACTCTGCACGAGGTTCATAGTTTGCAATAACCTCTCGCACTGCGTTCTGCATCGACTGCTTTGTCGCAGGTGTGAACAACTCAAACAAATACCGACGAATGCCACATCCAACGTCTGACTTAAATGGGCGTTCGTAAAAATCTGTGAGAACCAATGCTTTGACAGACTGACGCACTGCCTCACGATTTTTCTTTCGTGTCAGTTGCTTTGTGATTGGATGGGGAATAAATCCAATATCCAAATCACTAAAGATTGTTATGTCTTTTTGTGGCATCGCTCTTCTCTGATTCTTGTTGTACTATTTAGTCAGCATTTTTAGATGCTTGGATTTCTGCGCGTCTTTCTTTGCACATTTTTGCAATCTCTGCAAGTGCCTTTCGTGCGCGTGTACCCGCAGTCTTGTTTCCTTGTTCAAACTTTTCGTTTTCTGTTGTGTAGATTTCAAATAATCCAACTAACGCATCATGACTTTTCATCATTTACCTCTTGACAAACTCTTTTTCAGTGTGTATAATCTTATTGTGGTTCTTTAAACCTTTGTAAATCTTGAATCTGTTTTTACTGCATCTTCAAATGATACCTTAGTTGCAATAGCATCTGTATTTGATTCATATGCTTCTTTTATTTTATTAAACAGTTTTTTTCTATCTCCTTCTGGGATTACAGAAAATAACAGTTCTTGATCTAATCTAATTTTAAAAGGTTGCAACCCTCTTTCATATGCTTTTGCAATTATCTCTTTATCCGATCCAGTAATACCCATTATCTTAGCGCGTTCAATATAGTAAAATCCTACATGGGCATATGTTTTTTGTCTTAATAATTGACGGTCAATTTGACCATCACCCACGATTTCTTCTCTAATAGATTTTATAGAAGGATTCTGTACTTTGCCCAAGATACGACGCGCCTCAGTCGTTGGATCGACTGTTCTTGTTCTTTGTACTGGTTTTGGTTCTGGCGGAACAGGAACTTCTTTTGGTACTTTGGGTTCTTCTGGTAAATCGACTCTTGTCTTGACTTGCTTCTTAACAGTAACTACTTCTGTTACTGGTTTACCGTCACCGTCTACTTGAGGATCACCATTGATAATCTTCTGCTTGACTTCTTGAACGTCAATCTCTTTCAACTTGACTTCAATGTTAGGAACGTCTTTACATACAACCGCAGGATCAACTGTGGGTTTACCTTCGATTGCCAGTTTCTTTCTGACCTTTGCTTCAGCGAGTGCAAGTTCAGCAGAGAACTTTGCGAGTGCCTCACCAACAAGACTACCATCAGTTAATTTTGCTAAGTCTTCAGATGAGGGCAACTCTTCAAGGAACTCGTTAATCTTTGAGTTTGCCTTGTCTAAGATTTCGTCTAAGTCTTCGACTGCTTCGCCAAAGTCTTCTTTGATTGCTTTGAGTTTATTCGCAAACTCTTCTGAACTTAGTTCTGCGTTGAGTTCTGCCAATGCATCTTGTAGACTTGGTACTTCTGGAATCTCAGGTTTGAATGCTGCTAACTCTGCGTTTGCTTCATCAACCTTTGCTTGAATAGCAGCAAGGACTTCTGGGTCTTCCATCAAAGCACCAAGTTCTAATGCCTTGCCTTTGAGGGTTTCAATGTTTACTTCTTGACCGCAAATCTGCATCTTACATTACCTTAATTTGGAGACGAGGTAGTACCTGCGCCAAGTCCTGCTGTGTCGGTATGAGTATGACTATTCAGACTAATTCCATCTGCTACTACATCACCGCCTGTTACTGTGATAGTACCATCACCGTATGTTGCGCTGATTGTTGCCGCAGTTTCTGTCTTAGTACCAGTGATCGTGACAGTCTCGTTTGAGTTGAGAGTTTTCACAAAATCACCATTAACGATTTGAGTCATTGTACCGATGTTGGTGTGTCTATAATTCACGCCAGTGAATGATGCGGTATTACCACTTACGATAGTTGTTTGGTTTACCCCAACGGTCTTGAGATCATTCTTCGCAATATTATCTAGGCGATTACCTGTGATGATGTTGAGATTCTGATCCCCTTCTACGATTGTCAAGTTATCAGACTGTCCAATGTTTGTAGAGCGACTTCTGCCAATCTCTGTTTCTTGATTGAAATTGATCTTGGTTTGCAACGACTGTTTCAAGTCCATTGTCATATCACCTTCAACTTCAAGATGATAATTACCTTGGATCAATTCTCGCTTGTCGCCAGTGACGGTCATATTGATGTTACCGTCTACAAAGATGTTCTTTCCATCAAGATACATCTCGTAGTCATCACCAACAACTTTAATAATGCGACTACCATCATCCACGATTTCTTCAAACGATCCAGAAGGATGGAATCTATGATAACGCTTACCGCCCTCAGTATCATCAAATTCTTCAAGATGCCCGCCCTCAGTTTCTCTCACATGATTATAGGGATAGTCTGGTACGATGTCGTTACTGATAGGAGGTTCTTGCCAAGATGTATTGGCATAATACGCAGTTGCTTTATCTGGAGCGACAGATGTTACCTTTGGAGGCGTGGCAGTAAAGTATTGCTTCGGAGTACCGTCTGGGTTTACTCTTAAACGATTCTTTGTAATTCGACTTGGGTGTGTATTTGCATCTTCTCGCGCAGCACGAGTTACATCTGTTTCATTGATCTCTCTTGGATACGTGCCAGTAGGATCATTGAATCCTAACAAAGGATCTGACAATGAACTTGGTGCGCCATAGATCGAACCCATAATCATTGGTTCTTGTGCATCGTCTCCATCCATGAAAAAACCGACAACCCAACTCCCTTCTACCAATCCAGTGGGTGAGTGTCCGACACCACTGACTGATGCAGACTGAATTGGATTAATTGGAATTGCCCACGGAAGTTCGCTTGTCGGTATTTGTCCTTTGTCTTCGGTATGATAACCGTAGCATCGAACGCGCACACGACCGAGTTGCACAGGATCATCACGATCCTCTACAACACCGACAAACCAAGTGAAGTTACCCCTTCCTATGAAGTTTCTCATTCTCTACCTTTTCAACATGCTTCAAAAAAGAGAGGAGACCATTTTTAAGAGTCTCTTTAGTCTTCTCTTGTTCTTCAATCCGATCATTCAGATGTTCAGAGGACTCCCAAAAACTTCTTTCTTCGCTTTGGTTTTTCTTCAACGAGAACCTCCTCATGTACTGGTTCTTTAATTTCTTGTAGAAACTCTGGTTGTTGAACTTCTTCTTGGAGTTCTGGTTCTACGATTTCTTGGATAAGTTTTTTATCCCTATGTGATCCCGGTAATGGCATTGCTACCTCCTATTGCTTGGGAATATCAATTTGACGCAGTGCGTCCTTTGGTACATTATCTTGTATCCAACTGAATACTTGCTTCTGAACTGCCGCATCTTTCATGAATGGTTTGCCAGACTTCTTCAGTGTGACATAGGTGAAGTCCTTGACGATGATCTGACCAGAACCACTGCCCCTGATAGGATTGCCTTCTGCATCAGTGTAAGGAATCGTGTTACGACGATTATTGAGAATGACTCGCACCTCACCATTGACACCACGAGGCAGTTTGCCTTTGATAATCTCAGTCATTGTCTTTGATGCGCCAACGTGTGTTTTTAGCAGAATGTCGTCTGGTACGACGCGATCACGCTCTTGGTTTGCTTTGACTGCTACGTAATAGTCAGTCAGCACCCAAGTGACATGGATATTTTTTGCATCGTATCCCAATGCGTTAAACATTGGCATGTGTTCTTTAATGTCCTCAATCTCTTTCAGTGTAACATCAAACATGAGGTTTGGCAAGGTATCTGTCGTCTTGGATTGGGATACTGACCTCGCAAGAGAAAGCATCGCTGAGTCTCTTACACCAGAGTCTTTAACCATTTGATGTAACGCAGCAACATCATCTGGATTACGCAAATCCATTTTGAGGTCACGGACTTTGATAAATAACTTCTTGAGTTCGTCTACATCGAACACCTTGAACTTGTCTGCTTCCATAAAGTTTGTTTGCGCGAATCCTTTACCAGAACCTGCACCACCTGCTAAGAAGACTACTTGACCGTACTTCTTGCCTTGGTTATACATGATCAGTTTCTCGTCGAGTTGTTGATACTCGCGCATCTCTAAGTGTTCTTTAAAGTTTAGCATTAGATTTCGATCCCTGTGTCCTTAACACACTCTATGAAGGTTGTAAATTCTGTTCCAGTTGTGCCACCAAACTTGTGACGCAACGATGTGATTAAATACTTACCACTAAGGTACTTGTCTTTTTTCCCATCTAACTTATTTATGGTTGTGGCATTTGGGATGTTCAATTCGACGACATCACCAACATTCAACTCCGAGTTACCCGGTACACTGACTTCCATCATCGTATTGAAGATGTGAGCAAAGTATGATTGACTACGAGGAAGAATCTGATTCACTCTCGATGGTAATGGATTCTCTGGTTGAAACAATGGATCATTGTCGTGTCCCAAACGAGACTGCATCATGTACAATACTGGAGTCCCATCAATCTCACCGGGTATTTTCCATTTCTGTAGTTTATTGAAACTTTCATACTCTTTAGAGTAATCAAATGTGTATTCTGATTTATTTTTACGCAAAATGTCGAGGTTAATCATCTTTGACCTAAATAACCCTCTGCGAGTATTGCCAATGATGTCGGTTTGACTCAGCACCGTAAAAGAAATCATCTTTTGATAATCACGAATTGGTGTTTCGTCTTGCTCTGATTCGCCTTCTTGACCTACGACATTTTGTGCCATGTAAGTATAAGTCTCTTTGACATCTCTTCGTACCATGTCATTGAGATCAGTAAAGTTAAATCCATTACTATCTTCGTAGAAAAAATAATATGGAACATGACTATCATTGTCTGCTTCTTTTGTCAAATAATCAATTGCATCATCTGGAGTTAGGTTTGGAATGATAAAACTTTGTTTACCGCTTGTACTCGATATATTGACTTCTTTCTCAGTACGAATGTTTAAAATCTGACGATACGAACGATGCAAGTCTTTGATTGATTTGTCGTAGATAAACTCATCAACGATAGACTTGATCATGCTTGAAATCAAGTTGCCAGAACTGCCACCGTATGCGCGAGAGATTGTTTTTGTTGACGAACGGTATGCTTCGGCACTGATACAGTTGAGAATATATACCTCATCCTTCTCATCCAATCGCTGTCTTTCTGCAACCTCATGCACACCAAAGAAATGCGTTTTGAATGGAAGCGAACTGTCACGCATCTTATAGGTGAGAACGATAACTTCCCCACCGTTGAAACCGCCTTGAATACCTTCACGACGATTACCAAATAAAGTGGTCAGTAATGAGACGGCATCGTTGATCACAATCTCGCCTTGAAGATAATGCTCATTCAAACTCTGAAAGACGTTGACTTCCAAAACGATTTTACCAATGTCACGAAACTCTCCATTTGCTCCAACGAGCAAAATGTTTTTGATTTCGATGTCACCTGCGAATCGATAACCTTTGACGGTTTCGTCTACCATTAAATACCATCCCTAAGAATCGTTTCCACTTCATCAAGAACCTTGTCTGCATAGCGTTTGTCGAGCAGTTTGATTTCTCGTTTTTCTTCGTTAAGTTCTTCTTCATAATCGTACTTATAGATTGTACGACGAGCAGTTGGTGTAAGCGTGTTATAAGTCGTCAGATCAACTACCACATACCGTTCTGGAATCTTCGTTCCATCAAACTTGACTTCGGCATCTTGAAGAATCTGACGATACTCATGCACCTCGTTTTGTGCGGCAGGTACTGAACCATACTTTCCTTTGATATAGTTATCAAAGTCTCTTCCAAAGAGTGGAAAGTCAAAGATAGGGTCTTTGATATCGTTGAAGTGTAAAACCAACCATGCTAAGTCAGCATCACCATAATACTTTTCTGCAATAATATCTGGACGGTCTCCCATCTGCACATTGTATCTGTAGAAGATATCTGCTCGTCCTTGCAAATCATTACGCACGATGAATCGACGTAGAACATTTGTCAGTGTGACTGTTTGTCCAACATTGGTCAGATCATGCTCAATGAGTGGAAAGTATGTAAAATATTCTGACATTATTAGTCCTCGTATCCAGAAACTACATCGTTAGTTTTTGTTGGATCGACGATTCGTTTTGCCAATCGCTCTTTGGTATGAATTAAAGTTTCTTTGAATGCCAAACTCATCGTGATTGAAACTGGTGCTCCACTACTTTCAAAGAACAACGGAGTGCCTTCGCCATTGTACTGCACATCAACACTTTCCAACACGCATGTACCGATGTCATACAAATACTCTGAGATGCCTTCCGCAAACTCAATCTGAAACTCATCTGGGTATTGGAATGCTAATGACCCTTTAGTGTAAGATGGGAGCATTGCATACTTAAATGCATAGATAATGTTTTTAATTACATCCGATTCTGCTTGATTACGGGCAATGAACTTATATTGAAATGCATGAGTACGAAATCCAACACCTTGAAACACAACTGCAAGGTGTGGGTTGACTGCTATTCCAGTATCGACAGAAACACCTGCGACAACATTTCCAATCGTTCCACCGAATGCCAATAAACCACCAACACCCTTAGCAAATTTAGTACCGAGTTTTGCGGCAATTACAGGAGAGGCAATACCAAGACCTTTAACTCCCGCGTCTGTATCTTTTGTTTTAAATGCTTCGGTTGAACGATCAATCACTTCTTTAAGTGCATCGACAAAGGATGATCCTGCGCTTTCAATATCACTTGCGGTGACATCACCTGATGCCATTGCTCCACCTAATCCTAACGCAGTATCGTTGTATGATGCACCTTGTTTTACTGAAAGGTTTGATGGCACTGGAAGTGTGATACTTTGCACTTCGTGTCGAGTGCTTTTTGCTAACACTTCTGGACGGTCTCGTCTCATCACACGGAACATAATGTAGTGTTCGTTATCAAGATCGGTAGGATAGAATAGATTGGTGCGAGTCTTACCGTCACGATAGAGTGATGCAAGATCACCTGCGATGCGATTGCCTTGGACTTTCTTTTTCAGCAACTCATTGAAGTTTGCAGAGATGGAAACGCCATTCGGTCCTGCGGAGACTGAGAACCCACCTTTACCTGCCGCCCCTGCGACTTCTTCTAATGCGCCAGAGACTTGTCCGACTACGGACTTACCTGCGTTGACAACTGATTTTAGGTTATTAATCTTTGGCATCTAAATACCTATTGGTGAAAGTTTTGAACTATTTATAACGACATGACGAAAGCATACAAAGGAAAATACCAAGTTAAGAACCCTGAGAAGTATAAAGGCAATCCAAACAATGTTGTCTTTCGCTCATCTTGGGAACTTCGTTTTTTTAACTGGTGCGACAAGAATCCAGACATACTACAATGGTCTTCAGAGGAGATTGTCATACCATACAAATCTCCGCTTGACGGAAAGTGGCATCGATACTTTCCAGATGTGTGGATGAAGACTGCTACCGATACCTATCTTATCGAAATCAAACCCTTTAAAGAAACGCAAGAACCAAAGAAGAAAACAAGGGTGACGCAGAAATACTTATACGAGGTTAAGACTTGGGGTATAAATAGTAGTAAATGGAAAGCAGCACAAGAGTTCTGTGCGGATCGTAAGTGGAAGTTTAAGATCATCACAGAGAAGGAAATGAAACTTTAATGGCAAGTCTATTCGACGACATTCTCGTACAAGGTGTTCGTAGTGGGCAGATACCTGCACGGACACAACAAGCACGAGATTGGTTTCGCGATAAAGCAAGAACACAGAGATCGGCAAGAGTATACCCTGCGAATCTAATGAAGGAAACTGGTGACAAGGTTGATCGTCCTATGGTTGGTCACATGTATCATTTCTTCTACGATCCAAAGGGAAAGAAAACTTTACCATACTACGATAGGTTTCCTTTGATCTTTATGGTTGGTCCTGCACAAAATGGTTTCTATGGAATCAATCTACATTACTTGCCACCGAAACTTCGTGCCACGCTGATGGATAGTCTTTATAGTGTTGTAAGCAACAAACGATACGATGAAGGCACAAAACTTCGCATCTCATACGACATTCTCAAAGGTGCGTCTAAATACAGATTCTTTAAACCAACATTTAAACACTATCTCAGCGAAAATGTCAACTCTCAGTTTTTGAAGATTGACTCTGCGGAATGGGACATCGCACTGTTCCTACCAACAGAACGATTTGAGAAAGCAAGTAAGAGCAGAGTGTTCGCAGACAGTAGGAAAGCAGTCTAATGACTTTTAATGTCAATAATCTCATTTCATCGATAAACAAAACTGGTGTTGCAAAAACATCACACTTTGAGGTGCAAGTCACTGGTGCAGGAGATGCGGGTCTTGAAAACTCGATGATGGCAAGAACAGACACCATCGACTTACCCGGTCGTTCATTGATGACTGCCGAGCATAAGTTCACTAACTACGGACCTCTGAATAAAGTACCATACGGCGGACAAACATACGGTGATCTCACTATGTCTGTGATTCTATCTGAGGACATGCGTGAGAAAGAATACTTTGAGATTTGGCAGAACAGCATTGTGAACACTGGTGCATTTGACTTGGGCGTTTTCCCACAAAACGCATTGTCTAAGTTCAACACTAAATACTTTGATGACTATTTGGGCACAGTCACTATTCGGCAATATGGATCAGCAGGTGAACTTCGTTCTATCTACACACTGAATGAAACATACCCCATTATCATCAATCCTATTTCGATGAGTTGGGCAGAAGATGCAGTTGCTAAGTTGTCAGTGACAATGGCATACAGAAACTATCAGTGTGTGTTCCAAAAGCAAAATCAACCCGGTCTTGGATTCGGTTTCTCATTCAGTCTTGGACCGAATGGTATCTCTGGTTCAGCAAGAATACCCGGTATCGGTGATATCGCAGGTTCTCTTGGTGGTGGGTTAAATACAGTAAACGCAAGAATAGGCGACATCAATAATAGATTCGCAAACATTCGTAGATCATTTTAAGTGAGGTTAAATCATGGCACTACCAAGTATAGCAACTCCTGAGTTTAGTACAAATATTCCTTCCACTGGTGAAAAAATAGTATTCAGACCTTTTCTTGTCAAAGAGGAAAAGATTCTTTTGATGGCATTGGAAGGAAACGATCAGCAAGAGATTACCACTGCAATCCTCAATATCTTAAACTCTTGCATTTTATCTGAAGTGGATGTAAGCAAACTGTCTACTTTTGATGTTGAGTTTCTGTTTCTGAATCTTCGTGGCAAATCTGTTGGAGAAGTCATTGAAGTGAAGATGGGTCACACTGATGGCGAATGTAAAGCACTCACAGATGCTTCGATTAAGATTGATGACATTGGCATTGTCAACGAAATCAGTGATGGTAAAATCATGCTGACCGATGATGTTGGAGTTAAGATGCGTTATCCAACAGTGCAAGATGTTGCAAAGTTGGACATGAAAAACTCAGACGACACTTTTGGTTTGATTGCTCAATGTGTTGAGTTTATTTTTGATCAAGAAAATGTGTATAATGAGTTTACACAAGAAGAGATTATTGATTGGGTTGGCAATCTAAACCAAACACAGTTTAAGAACATTGCTTTATTTTTTGAAGGCATGCCAAAACTATCATACGAGTTAAAATGGAAATGTGATGCATGTGGTGAAAGTGAGACAAGAACGATAGAAGGACTTCAAGGTTTTTTTATGTTAGCATGATACATAACTCGCTTGCGAACATGTATCAGTTGAATTTTGCTTTGATGCAACATCATAAATACTCATTGACTGAGATTGAAAGTATGATTCCCTTTGAAAGGGACATTTATGTGACTTTGTTAAAGAACTATCTTGAAGAACAAGAAGAAAAATTAAAACAAAGGAAATAGTCACATGGCAGAAGAAGAAGTCAAGAAGGAATACCATCCTGCGGACACGAACGGTGATGGTGTAGTATCAAAAGAAGAGCATGAGATGTATATGGAGTTCAAGCGTAAAGAACTTGAAGACCAAGACCAACAGCGAGATGCTATACGGTCCATGGCATGGTTCAGTTTATTTGGACTCTTATTATATCCATTTGGAATCTTCCTTACATCAGCATTTGGACTGGAAAAAGCAAGCGAACTTATTGCGGACATCGCGCCCACTTACTTTGCCTCAATCGCAGTTTTGGTTTCCGCATTCTTCGCAAGCGATGCTGTGGCACAAAAGAAAAAGAAGTAGAGAATAATAAATGGCAGATTCTAACCTTCCGATAGTCAATGCTCTTGAAGAACTCAAGGCAGACAATGCTAAACAGCGCAAAGCATTACAAGATAGTCTTGGTAGAAGGTTTAGAATCTTGTCTGGCGAGGTTCAAGGTCTTGGTACTATTCTCGCCAACTCATTTCAAGTTCAGAGTGAAAGTGCTCAGTTCAACTCTGAAATACTGAATCGTCTTGCGAATGCCGCAGATGGTCAATCAGAAATCACACGAGAACAACTTGCTTTTCAGCAAGAGCAAGCACAAACGGCAGAGTTTCGCGATGCAGAAAATCGTGCCGAACTTCGTCGCCTCGCACAACAAAGAGATCAGCAACCGCAAAAACAAAACAATCAAAAAGATGATGAAAAGAAATCAAAAGGTATTTTCGGAAAACTTCTAAGTGGTATCGGTGGTATCATTGGAGGCGCAGGACTTGGTGCGGGTGCTTTACTTGCGGGTGCAGGTATTCTTGCCGCAGGTGGTGGATTTTTTCTAAAACAACTTAATGAGTTGGACGGAAAAGCAATCAAAGAAAATGTGTTAGAGTTACTTTCTATCAAAGATGCTTTTGGTGGTATGGGAAGTTTCTTCCTTGAGGGCGGTGCTTTTGGTCTTGCAATGTTTGGTATTGGTGCGGGATTAGCGTCATTTGGTGCGGGTGCCGCAGTAGGTGGAGCAGGTAATGCTATTGCTAATTTTATTGATCCAAATTGGGCAAAATCTATTGTTGACAATGTTGTAACTCTATTGTCAATTACTGATAGAGTTGACTTCGGATCATTAGGACTGCTATTTAAGGGTGCGGCATTCACTCTTGCAATGACAGGCATTGGTATCGGTCTTGGTGTCTTTGGTTTGGGAGCAGGTATCGGTGGTTTAGGTAATGCTCTTGCTAATTTTACTGATCCACAGTGGGCGCAGTCTATTGTTGATAATGTGACAACACTGTTAAGTATTTCCGAATTACCTACTTTAGGTGCGTTTGATTTTCTTGCTACAATGACACCGATTGCGTTGGGTCTTGCGGTATTTGGTATAGGTTCTGGTATCGCAGGACTGACTACTGCTCTTGCTGACTTTACCACTGGTGGGTTTGCTCAATCAATAGTAGATAATGTCGCAACACTCCTTACGATTGCAGAACTACCAACATTAAGTGCCGTAGATTTTGTTGCTACTATGGGAATGATTGCGACAGGATTAGCAGTCTTTGGCGTAGGTTCTGGTATTGCGGGACTTGGCGATGCCTTGAATCGTTTCACTGGTGGTGGTGACTTTGCCGAAAGAATCAAGAAGCAAGTAGGAACATTGCTATCCATTACTGACAACGCAACAGGTGACACTTTAACACGAGCAAAAAATCTCACTGCCGTGCTTGGAGAAATCTCAAAAGGATTGCTTGCCTTTACTGGAACAAAGATTGTTGACTCTCTTACGAGTATTGGTACAGGACTCATAAACTTCTTCACTGGCAATGAAGCACCAATGACTCAAGTGCTCAAGTTTGCTGAGAACCAAGAAAAGTTAGAGTCTGCAAGTAACTCACTCAGAACAATCACGGACGCACTTGAAAGAATGAGTGGGTTGGATAAGATTGGTATTGACTTTGACATTGAGGATTTTTCTGAAGAACTTGAAGACGCAGTTGATAACATTTCAGACATCGATGAAGCATCCTATGCACTCTTTGCAAAGAGAATGCAACAGTTGCGTGAAGCAATCACACCATCAGAACTAATGACAGGTGCTGAATTTGATATGCGTCAATCAATCACACCACCAAAACTAATGACAGGTGCTGAATTTGATATGCGTCAATCAATCACACCACCAAAACTAATGACAGGTGCTGAAGTTGATGTACGCTCACGCGAGGTTGCCGCACAAGTTGCACAACCGAATATAACAGTGGCGGCACCTCAGACTCAAATTCAAACAGACAATTCAACACGAGTTAATAAGACTTCAGTAGCATCTGCTTCACCACGACGAGATAAAAAACCTTGGTGGGCAGGTAGGAACTACGCAACCAACTAAAAAAAGGGGGACATAAAGTCCCCCATGCTACAATGGCATTGTAACTTAGTCGTTTGCCAACTGCTCAAAGAATGACAAGTCGTCGTCATCCTCATCCGCAGTAGAAGCAATTGCCTTTGGCGGTGCTTCCTTTGGCATAGGAGCAGGAGTCGCATCTTCCACATCCTCATACGCAGGACGCGGCGCAACTTGTAAACCCAACACCTTGTCAAGTTTCTGCTTGAGTTCGTCGTAAGACTTGAACTTGTCTGGCGACACCATGTCTTGCAATGAGTACAATCCTTCGTACACCTTTTCAAGTGAATCGTCATCACCACCAAACAACTCTGATGGAGCATCAAACTCAGACTTATCGTAGTTACGATAACCTTCCACATTACGAATCTTCAACTTGAAGTCAGCACCTTCCCAGAAGTCGAAAGGATTTACTGGTGTTTCATCCTCAAACTCTGGTTGCATAAGATCATTGATCTTATCCCAAATTTTCTTACCATACTGAAACAAGAATACCTTACCCTCGTTCTGAGGATTAGCAGGATCTTTGATAACCAGAATATTGGAGAAATATCGCAAACGACGTTTTTGCTTACGTGCTTGCTCTTTACCTGCTTCTGTGCCGTTGTTCCACAACTCAGAGTTGTATTCACCGCATGGGTCTTTCTGACCAATGGTAGTTAGAGAGTTTTCGATGTACCAACCACCCGGTCCTTGGAAACCGTGATCGAACATGCGAACCCAAGGCAGGTCTTCACCCTTTGGTTCTGGAAGAAAGCGAATAACAGCATAACCATTACCTGCCTTGTCTACTGATGGTTTCCAAATACGCTCGTCTGGACCATTGGACTGTTGCCCACCACCTTCAGTGAGTTTAGCAGTTTCTTGTAGGAGTTTGTCAAGCGATGCGTTGCGTGACTTCTTGAGGGATGCAAATGAATTTGCCATAGTTGTATTTCCTTGTATAAACGTTGTATTTTCTTGTCCACATATTTCATAATGTATGCTTAATATGATACACCAATTAGGGGATGGTGTCAACCCTTTTTATTTATATGTTTAAGAAACTACTGACAGTTTCGGTTTTTCTTCAGCAAAGACTGCCTTTCGTGAGTCTTGCTTTTTGGAAAGTTGTTGCTCGACATACGCGAAATTGACTTCCAAGTCTTGAAGTCGTTCCTTGAGGTCTTGATTCTCCTTTTCAAGTTCTGAGATTTCGATTTGCAGTTCAGTTAAATCTTCATGTGTCATGAGTATGTCTCCAATACAATTTGCTTTAGTTTTTCATTATCAGCATTGGTAAAATGGTATAAGAACGGACGATACTTTCTTATGAGTTCAATGACTTCGTTAAGTATCAAATCATCGTGCTTAGACCAATGTTTGGTAAAGTGTACCAGATCATCGAGTAAGACGAGTGTCTCTAGTGACACCATACCCCTTTGATAGAGTCGGAATGCGTATGGGTGCTTTCCATCTGCTATCACAAAAAGGTGATTAAAATTCTCCTCTTTATCATGTATCTGTGATAATTCTTCTTTGAAGTTATACGTCAGCGATTCTATTCGCTTTCGCCACTTTTTGAAATCGATCTCTGTCTTTACAGTCAGCAAGTCTCCTATCCAAGTGTTACCTTGTGTGAAATTAGCAACAAGGTACTTTACAAAATCATCTCGTTTAAACTTACGAGATGCCTTCTCAAAAAAGTATTTATCTTTCCTTGCCTCGTAAGATGCGTTCCTTACATTGATTTTTCCATGATATTTAAAGAAGTCATACGACTTCTGCTTGAAGTGATTATTCACCGCAAGGTATGTTTGATAACAATCAAATCCACTCATACTTTCGCTCATATAGGTAGGCGGTTAGGTTTCTCCATGAAGTTCAGTTCTTGTGCCTCGTAACGGAGTTTCTCTTTGATCACTCCATTGCATAATTTTGCGGCAGTCTCGATCTCCATCTCGTTTTGTTCGCACCACCAAACGATAGCATCCATATAAGACAGTCGGTGTTGCTGTACTACTTTCTCAATGATGATTGAGAATTTTGCCGATGTCATTAGATCAAGCATTAAGATTCCTTTACAGTTATGTTAAGTTTTTCGATTATGGTATGATAATAGCATGTAAAAGAGGATGTGTCAAGTTTTCTATTTATAAATAGATGCATAACTCACCTTGATTGAAAGTTCAATTTAATCATTATTACATCATGAGTCGCTGAAAAAAGGAAAGACTCATGTTAGCAGAAATGGCACTCGCGAGTGCGGCATTCAGCACAATCAAACAATTCGTAGCAGACGGTAAAGAGATATATGAGATGGGCGATACCATCGCACAGTATTTTTCTGCCAAAAAAGAAATCCAAGAAAAAGCACATGAAAACGGATACAAGTCTGATCTTCAGGCGTTCATGGCAGCAGAACAACTCAAAGCACAAGAAGAAGAACTGAAGCAGATGATGATTTATCAGGGACGCGGAGGCATGTGGGAAGATTGGTTAAAGTTTCAATCAGATGCTAAAGCAGAACGTGATGAGCAAGAGCGTCAAGCAACAATAGAAAAAGTTCGCAAAAAAGAAAAATTAAAAAAGATAACCGAATACACCATAGCAGGAATTATAAGTGCTGTGTTAGTCGGTGCTTCAATATGGGGAATGATCTACGTTATCACAGAGTACGGCACAAAGTAATTTGTACTAAGGGAGAATAATAATGATACACCAAGAAAACTGTCATCACATGGCAAGGATGGCAGGATTTGCCTACTTAGACGAAAAAGAAGCACAAGACGCATACTCAAAAGAAGGGTATCGTTATTACCAAATGGTTGATATCGATGGAGCACAATGTCATATCGTTTGGGATAAAGAAGTATATGTTCTTTGTTTTCGCGGTACAGAACCAGATGAGTTCTCTGACATCCTCGCAGACTTGAATGCGATTCCAGATCGTGCAGAACTTGATGGATATGTTCACGATGGATTCCAAGACGAACTTGATAAAGTTTGGGACAGAATTCAAAATCACATGTCAATATACTTCAAAAATCATAAACTGTTTATCTGTGGGCATTCTCTTGGCGGTGCAATGGCAACCGTGTGTGCTTCGCGTATGGTAGATAAAGTGGACGCACTATTCACTTATGGTTCGCCTCGTGTTGGTTCTAGTGACTTTGTAGACGCATTACATGTCTTGCATTATCGCCATGTCAACAACAACGATATCGTGACATGTGTGCCGCCATATCCTTTGTATCATCACCATGGCATGTTGCGCTACATCAACCGTAAAGGAAAAATTGTGCCTATGACTTGGTGGGAAAGATTCAAAGATAAGTTGATGGGACGACTTGATTCGTGGAAGGCATTGAAACCTTTTGACGGAGCGGCAGATCACGCCATGAACTCTTACATCGAATACACTAAGGAAGACTGATGGAAATGATTGATCGCATGTTTAGCGACACTCTCTGGATTTGGACTGCTATCGGTGGTTCTATCGTAGGTGCAATTGCGTTAGCATATCTCAAAGAGACCAACATCGGTATTTGGTTCTATGGAAAGGTAGACTACTACTTGGATTGGTTGGTAGAGCGTTATGGTTGGACTTGGTTAGAGCAACCAGAAGATGCGTGGCGTAAGAAGTATCCAAAGATCACTAAGAAGATTGACGACTTAGAAAGACGATTAGAGGAGTTAGAGAAATAATGTTTTTAACAGCAGCATTTATTATTGGATTCGCATCAGGATGGTTCGTCAACGAAAAGGTTGAAGACCTCGCAGGTACAGTAATGTTTTGGAAGAAGAAAAAATGATTGAAGTTTTATTAGTATTTTCAATAAACGGTGGATTGGAAAATATCTCAGATCGAGTCTTCACATCGTATGAAGAGTGTGGGACTTTTGTCAACACAATCGCACAAATGGAAGTCATGAACTCTGATGGCGGATTTAAGTTCGTCGCATCCGATGGTCACTTATTTGAAGGGCAATGCATCGAGATGCGAGAATGGTTTCTCAAAAAAGGTGTCTTAGATACCTGAAGGGAAAAACATTTTCAATTGGTCACCACTTGCCACGATACATGCAATGCCAAGGTTGCGGTTTACTACCATGAATGTCCAAGTGGTTGTCCCTGCATTGATCCATAAAGAATGGAACAGATCATGACCTGCTTGATTTTGACTTGGTGACATCATCACAATTTCTTCAGAATATCTTTCTCTAATTCCTTCTACCATATGTTCACTATCGCCACACTGAATGGGAAGTTGTTTGGTGTCTGGTTCAATGCCACGGTGTTCGGCAAATGATGCTGTCGTCCATAACAACATGAGTAATGCGAGTGTTCTCATGCGAGTTGCCTCTAAAATGGAGGGGGTGTTTCTGTTGCCAAGTACACCCCCAAAAAACTCCGCTAACCTTTATCAGGCAGCAAGTGCAAATGTATTATCGTTTGCGTTTACTTTAAGTTGCTTCTTCGACCAGGAACCCCCAATCCTAACGCCTTCTGCCTTGACGGATTCTCCACTTTCCTAATTGCATCGATGTCGAATCTATATCTGCCCCATCAGAAACACACTGTAAAGGAACAAGAGGGAGTCGTACCAAGTTCCCAGATCAACAAATACTTTTCAGTATTGTTCTCTCACCCGCAGTGTGCTTATGGTGGAGCAGGAGGGATTCGCACCCTCGTCCATCAACCTTTCGGTCTGCTTCATCAAATCAATATTATTTATACTATACTTTTACTAAAATGTCAAACATATTTTGCACTCATATACTCCATCCATATCACGGCATCATACTCACTATCAAAGTATTGTAGGTAGGTATCCATTGCTTGGATGTGCCACATGAAAACCATAATCTGACTTCCATACTTTGACACCTTACAACCCCAATCACCAATCTGTATCGGTTCATAAGTTTCAAAGATATTACGAGGTAAAGTTCCCACTTTGTTCTCTCCTGTATCGAGCGATGGTTTCTACGCATTCGTAAATGTAGTTATCCCTACGTTCCTCAAATACTTGAGGTTCTTCGCCATCCACTGCGATTACAACCACAATATTATTTATTGGAATACCAGTTCGCTCCTCCCACATCACTGCATATGCAGCACACTGTTGGAAGTAGTTGGAGATATATTCTTTCTTTTTGAGTTTACGACTTGTCTTGAAGTCGATTACAGCAATACGACCATCCCACTCAGCAATACAATCAACACGACCTGCCACACCCAGATACTCACTCCAAAGAGGGACTTCTTGAGCATAGACATTATCGATGTGTTCGTCGAGAATAGGTTTAAGAGAGTTGAAGGTTTCTCTGTCGTTTGGAAGATACTTCTTTGCATCGAGATCATTGTTGATATAGTGCTCGCACATTTCGTGGACGCTTGTTCCTCGTCGTGATGCTTTTGTGCTGATTTTGTTTGCTTCTGCTTCACCAACTCGCTCTCTCCATTTCTTGATAGCATCTCTCGACAAAATTGACAAGACCGTTGTAATAGAGGGCAACTTTCCTTGAGGCGTGACATAGAATCTCTTTCCATCGATAGTCTCTGTGTTCAGTTCTTCTAACTGAAAGTCTTTGTGAGTGAACGGCATTACTTGTCCAAACCGTAGTTTGTGCCACCCTTCAAGATTGAGGTATGTTTTTTGAGTGCTTCTTGAGTTTTGAGTTGCTTGGTTTCTCTTCCTCCAACCTTCTCTGCGAGAGCAGATGTTGGATGCGCTTCCGCGATGCGCGTAAGATTTTCTTTCCAACCGTCATCCATCTTCCCCTGTATCATACCACTGTCTCTAGCAAGACTAGGTGCTTTGGTTATTCTCTGAGACAAGTGGGGATTGTCTTCCTTGAACTGATCGAGTTCTGCGATACGCATCGAATGCGTTTCCATCTCATCAGTGTTCTCATTATAAAAATCATATAAGGGCATTCTTAAACCACTCTGGTATTTGTCTATTAGTCCACTTGGCAAAATCTGCCTTCTCTCTTATATAGTATCGCTTGTACCCATCGATTGCTTTATCCATCTTACAAAGGTAAGGCATACACTGTGGCGGTTCTTTAAAGTAACCAACCTCGATGTTGGTAGGAAGTCGAGTCAACTTACCACGGAGTTTTCGTGCAGTCTCATGCTCTCTATTGTAACGATGCGTGTACTCATCACACAAAGCATTGAACAACTGATTCAACCATGTGTAGTTGTTATTGCTTGTTCTTGTCCAAATCGCGGATGGGTGATTGACATGGCATGCTTTATAGATGTAGTCTTCTCGTTCGTCTGGTAATCTCCATCTCTTGATCTGTCGATTATTTGCGGTTTTATCGACATAAAGTTCTCCATCCAATACACGGTGTGCTGTAGATAGCAACTGTGCGTATTCGATGATCATCTTCACGACATGTTTATCACAGTGCATCTCTGCACACTTCACTGGATCAGTATCAAGGTAAAATACATTCATACAATAAAATTCACAACCTGAGAAGTTAGTATCACAGTCTTTAGATTACCACCTCTGTCATAGGTTGTCAACTCTATTGTATCAATTATTTCTTTATCTGCGTAGACTCGCCTCACCTCATCAGTTTGAGTTGAGACTTTTGGTATTGGATCAAGTCGCGGTTCGTACCTTGTATTGATTCTTTGTGCTTCATTGATTGGGGGAAATAATTCGCTCATAGTTTGGTTTCCATTCCTTCTTTAACATGCCGTGTTGAAAACGATACATGCGTTTTAGATACCAACGATTGTCTCTAAACCAATCTTTGTAGGGTTGTGCTATCTGATTGTAGCACAAGCATTCGTCCATGTATGCTAACCAAGATTCATAGCAATAGGATTTGAATGTCATTTGAGATGCTCCGAATACACTTTGAGTTTCTCTCGCTTTGCTTGAATCTGCTCTTCAATCTCAGAGTATGAGATTAAGTCTGCATCATGACACATCTCAATCATACACTGAAGATCACCAAGTTCTTTTGCCAGTGCTTGCAGATTGTTGCCATCCAAACCAAAGCGTTTGATCTTGCATGATGCTTGAATGACTTCAGCACATTCTTCTGCCAGAACTGTCATCAACTCTTCTATGTATGTCATTCGGTATTTTTCTCAATCACGAGCACTAATGCTCCTGCCATAATCAAAAAAATGTCAGCAAAAAGAATACCGACTGCGAGAGCAATTATTCCAAATGCCATTCCTATTTGTTTGCTCATACCTGCGGATCACTCCCCGGTGTACAGTATCCATCGTCTTCTTGCTCGTCCATAAAGTCTTGTGCAGTCATGAACTTGAGATCACCCATCGGTTTCTTCTTCGACTGCTTCGTATACTCAGTTGCGAACTCTTCAGCAAGTTCGTCTTCGTAAACTCCACCACACATTATCCTTCCCTCTCTAGATTCCAACGAACCTTGTTTGGCGGTGATGGGTCTGCCTTCTTCTTTTCTGTAGTAAAGACAAACCATGTGAAGAACACACAAGTAATCAGTACCGTGTGTCCGATAATGTTGTATCCGATATACACCAACTCTGCTGTGTAGATACCAAATGCGATACACCACATTGCCGCGAGTGTGTTGCTTAGTAAAAACTTGTACTCCATCGGTGAATCCTTGAGTCCATTCTTTGCTGAATCCAGTAATCCATAACCGAACTTTCCGAGTTTATACCAACCCACCATTTTACTTTACCTCTTGAGGATAATACCTCACCATTTGAAAACTTTCTTCGGGGTATCCAAAACTGCATACCCACTCTGCTAAATCAAAATCAGGTTTGATCCAAAGGTCATATCCTGATCCCCCAACTGCTTCCTCTGGTAATGCACGAGGAAACCCATATGCCCAACCTGCGGGGGTTGGGTCAACCATTAACTGATACTTCTTTTCACTCATGTCAAACCTCTTCTGGATAAAATCCTTCGTAAAACCATCGATGATTATTAACTATCTTATCATGGAAATCTTTCGATAGCAATCGCACTGGTGGTTTCCAACTTGCTAGTTTTGGTTGTGTGTGGTGATCTGTCCTTTCTCGAAAGTATGCATTGTCGTGTTCAAACAGTTCAGACAAAGATATGTTGTTTAAGTCGTGTTCATAGTATGACATATCTAAGAATGAATAGATGTTGTGCAACATCGTAGTAGGGTCTTTTAAAAAGTCTTCGTACCGAACAAACTTAACTCGTGTTGAATCTTTCTTATACAATTCCATCAGTCTTGGTAATTCTTGATATAAAGATGCCGAAAAAGCATTTAGTTCTTTAAAGAAGTAGTCGTATTTTTCAACCTCAAGCATTGCAGGATAAAGATGGTGTGCATCTCCAAAAGAGTGAATAGATTTAAGTTTATTATTGACTCGTTCGAAACTTTCGACGACATCGCGAATATCGCGCACACAAACAATCGTTTTACTGTTTGGATATAGATGCAATAGGTCAGACCATGCCCTGTTTTTAGAAATGACTATGGGTTTGTCTGTGAGTCCTGAGAACCATCCCTGTGTTGCACCTTGAATCATGCCGTACATTGCTGAGTCTGCTTGTTCGCAGGACATTGCTTGGAATGACTCACGAAATCGCGATTTAATAAGAATATGGTTCTTCAATACATCTGGGAGAGCACATGTTCCAGTAGTAAAAATCTGAGGGTGTTGTTGTAGGATATTCATAAGAATAGTGCTACCTGTTCTAGGCAATCCACTACAAAAGTTTATTTTCTTTTCACTCATCTACTTCGCCACAACTTTTCATGATGTGATTTTTAATATAATCTTTCCATGCATAAAAACTATCATAATAAGATTTTCCACTTAACATAGGACAACCAGTATAAGCATATCTTGACATCCAACAGTAATAATCCGTCCGACTTTCATTAGTCATTGTGCGGAACAATTCCAAAATTTCAAGTGCCCGTTCTTTACCGTTAGATCTGACCATGCGGTCAAAAAAATCAGTATTGTATCCATCAGAATTTAAATTTCTTTCTTTCATAACTTTACTATCTCCATCATATTACCATACTTTTCTTTGAGTTCGTTGTAAATACTTGCGTTGCTCATACGCAACCCTTGACGACTCTTAAATAAAGTATAACGCGAACCACTCTCTGTGTCAACCGTGAAGAAGTCTTGATTGACTTTGATGTTGAGTTCTTTCATTGGACTTGACATTCTCCAACTATCTCCATAGAGATAACCGCCACTCCAACCAGAAAGAATCTTCTGAAACTGACCTGCGGGAGTTTTGACTTCGATGATTACCCAAGAGTCTGGAGTGATGTCTTGTTCTGATGGTAATGGAAATCCTTCTAACGCAGAACTTGCTTCGAACATCTCCATCTTCACCTTATCATAGAGTTCTTCTTTGATTGCTTGTTTCTTAGTACGGAGTTCTTCAATCTCTCCATCTGTGAGTTTGTCACTCATTCTCTTCCCCACTCATGTTCACAATCTGGACACTTCCAATGAGTTGTGCGATCTTCATCCATACTGTAAATGCCGATCTTCAACCCCCACTTACCGTGCTCTCGTGTAGCACCGTATGATTCTGCTGCTTCATCTGCTTTGTCAACATCACCATACTTGTCAAAGAAAGTATCCCAAATCATTGTGCCATCAAAGTCTTTGCCGCAGTTTGGACAGTATCCATGTTCGTTCATTACTCTGTCACCACTCTTTTCCATTCATTGCCTTCTGTCTTCAACCAAAGATTACCATCCTTGCCAACTGCCATGTTCACTGTTTTGTGTTCAGTGTATCTTTCATTGAAGAAACTGCTGTTGTTGTTTGATTCCTTAGTTCCACTTCTGATTGACAGATGTTCCACTGAGATGGGAGCATCAGATGGGTCAGATGATTCTTTGATACCCATTGCCGCCACTGGTGTCGCAACAGCACCCATTGTAATTACACTTAAAAATCCTCGTCTGTTCATAAGTTATCATCCTCAATAAAAATCTTCAGTGTGCGGTCATCGTCTTGGAGACCATAATACATAAACTCACCATCTTTGAAGTATCGAACATACTCACGACCTTCTTTTCCAATCACCTCAACGCGAGATACTTTTGTGAACTTTCTTTCACGCTCTAACTCACCCACTCTCTTGTACAACCACCAAGCATAATCTTGAAGTTCTTCGTGCGTCATGTTCTTGATAGTTCCCGGTACTTTAGGTTTTACCGCTTCCACCTTCATGTGGTATTTGTTGTGGTCACCACTCATTCTGCCCACCTAATCTTTTTTCCATAGTGTGTTTCAAACTGTTCAATAAGAGTATCATACGGCAAGAGTTCTTCGGTTGTAAAGTCCCAAAGGTAATCGCTGAGTGCATTCCAATCTTCGCCATGCATAGGTGCAACACCGTATTCATACCATCCATCGTATCCATGTTTAGTATCATCACGAATGTCAATACGACCTGCTGAGTATTGAATAGTTGGAGTTACACCATCCTCTTCTAACAGTCCTCTTTCCTCATACCACTTGAGAGAGACCGGACCCATCCAGTTGGTGCTGTAACTAATCATAACGGCACATTTTTCCACTGCTTCTCTTCATTTTCGATTCGTTCATTCTCATCCCATCCAATAGGAGTGATTGCGTTTCTGATAATCACATCATCTTCCCATGCTTCGCCAAGCATAGGTTCGTCTTTACGATACTGTGCGATTGCTTCTTCAAGAGTCACTTCACGAGTTGATACGATATTCTCGCCAATGTGATCTTGCGTAAACTCTCTTGCTTCACCACAGACTACCGTATCAGACGCATACTCTTCTGGTGTGGTTGGAAACGAACGAGTCCCATCATGGAAGATCATCTCTTCGCCAATACCATCAGGCACTTCTACCACATACCGCATACGGTGCATCGAGACCGTATCAACCATTATATACTTACTCATTTACCCACTCCAAACATGTTGCTCTATATTTATTGCCCAGTTCCTCAAGCATTGCTTTTTTTACTGATTGACAATCTGACCATTTATAATATAAACCTTGTTCATAAGGTATAAATTCACCTGTCGTCGTTACGACTATCAATAATAGAATCCACATCTCCGTAATCCTCATACACTAAACGCAGAGTCTGACAGAGATTCTGCTTTTCAAGTCGATCAATACTATCTAGGTATGGATCGTGTTTACGCTCTGGTGCGTAGAGATTGTCGTCCATACGATCATAGAGTTCGTACAGCAACTGCTCTGTCGGAATCTTACTGAGATCGGACATAATCCAATACCTCTTCAAGGTTCTTGCTCAACTGAAGACGCTTGAGAAACTCCAAACGATCATCAGTCTTTTCAAACTGTATTGCCAAGTTGCGAATGTCATAACAGTCTTTTGGTGTGATGCCTGTGACTTTGACACCATCGTCACAAAGGACATCATCACGCGGAAAAGGATTGCCTTGACTGTCAAGAATCTTTCCTAACTGATCCCACATTGAAGTTTCATCGTACTCTGGATCGTAGTCTTTTGACTCTGTGCTTGATGCGACATACGAATAATCAACTCGTGGATCACCTTGTGCCGTTCTAATGTTTGTGTAACCACCATTCATCGTGTAAGCATCTCCCGTTCCTTTGCTAAGACTAACTGAATCACATCCATGCACCATTCATGAGGAAGGACTCGCTCTGCAAGTCTAACATAATTCTTTGCGATTGTAAACTGTTCTTGTGTTCGACAACCCATAATCACATTCTGCACTTTGCAGTATAACTCAATATTGCTCATACTTTAACCACTGTAACTAATCGTCTTGCTTTACCAGAGTATGCTGATGCGGATACTCCAACGAATTGTGCAATCTTGTCTATTGCACTTTGCTCGGACAGTGCGGCAACCTTTGCGACGAACTGTCCATCATAATAACCCAAATAATAATCAAACACACAAGTCTCCTTCTGGTTCATTGCCACAAGGATAACCCCAATAGATGTTGGGACAATCCTTGTTGCTGTTTCTCAACTCAACCGCGTCCTTTGGAAGTGTCACACGGCACATGTCTTTGACACTACAGATGTCAAGCATACTGAATGTATGTGGTTTGTAGTACATGGTTTCGCCATCGTCAAACTTCACATACATCATGTGGATGTAATCTTTAGGAATCATTACGCAACCTCCTGCATCATTTGAATTGCCAACGCAATCTCCGCATCATTGTCACAAGTGTCGATCAACTCGACACGACCATCGTAGTCCATGCTAGTCTCAAAGGGAATGTATGCTTCTTCACCCTCACGACCAAACTCAGCACCGTCAGTCTCAACGATGATGGTGTAACCTTCAAACAAGTACATGCCGTTGGTAGGATGGGTAATCTCACCCTTGGCAATCACTTTACCTTCAATGTAAGCACCTTTGCTACCACGGAAATCATAACCACGGATAACCATTCCAACTTCTGCAAGATTTTCATACTTCAACATTTTCATTACCTCTCTCAATCAACACATGTAGTATAGCAAACTGGTCTGCGATGTACAATGGTATTTTTCAATCGATACCTCAAAGACTATTAACTTTGGCAATCGTTTCAAACTTACGATAGCGTTTGCTAAAATGCTTCAATGGAGTCTTGTAGATCACAAACGCATCTTTGTTGCCTTCAGGGTAGAACGCAACGAGACGATCTCCTCGCACATAATAAACATTCTGTGGCAAACCTTTAGTTACTTCTTTCAAAATCTCAATCATAATTACCAACCCTTAAACAGATTACCCTTTACTGCCAAATAAACAATCGCGGCAACAACAGCACCGCCCATCATAATCACATCGTAGTAGTTCTGTGTGTATTCCATAAAAAACCCCTCTCAATCAATATGTACATAATACCATACTGGTTGGAGGGGTCAAGAACTTTTTTATTAGACATTAGTCTAATATGGTTGATTAAATGCGTCTGTGAGGTCTATGGTTAGTTGATTCAAATCTTCTGCGGTTTCGGGTTCTTTATTATAAAACTCCCAGTCTGTGACTGAAATTTCTTGCCCGTCTTCTTTGACAAAGATTAGGTCTTTGACATAAGAGAACGAACACCCATTAAGAAAGTATAAGAAACTCTCCATAATTTCATCTAGAGTGTCGCCTTCTACTGTATGTTCTACAGTAGTAGTCTGTTCATACATATCGGTAAACTCTCGACGAAAAGTATACTTATCCTTCATTAGTTAACACCTCTTCTACCAACTCAACATACAACGAACCATGAGTCTCTTCGATGATTTCTTTCATCTCCTCAACGGTCTTACCACTATTCATCAACTCAATGATGTCTTCTTGGACATCAAATACTTTATTCCCCATCGCGCTCATCTAATAAGTTCCCCAATATCTTTTTACCTTTACCAGACTTTATTGTACCATTACTGTCAAAATGAATCAACCCTTCATCTTCAAGTTTTGTCAGTGTTAGCACTGTGGCAAGTTCAACACCTTCTTTGATACCTGATTGATATGAAAAGTAAACGGAAGCGGCAATAGTGCCCATAAAGATTATTGCCCATTCGATTGGCATGTGCCTCTCCTTTTTGAGGGTGATTTACTATTTATTGAAGTTTATTTTTAAATGTTTCCATCTTCATACCAACGACATTCGATGCTTCGATGACACGCATAGGTACAGTATCTGGTATTACGAATACAAACTTTACATCAGAGTGTTTGCGAGCAAACCACTCAAGATACCGAATGCGATGATAGTTGTCATCTTGTGTAGCGTGTGTTTCTGGACCATAGTTCTCTGTGCCTTTATAAACATTATCCGTCGAAATGTTTCCTTTTAGAACGAAATCAACCCCAATTAAGTATAGAATGTCGAAACCTCGTCTAATGGCAGTATCCATTGCAAGCATACCTGCGTTGTTGCGTCTGCGATGCGGACTGTACTCTATTGGTTCGTAGTGCATGTCTTCTGGCGGTACGATAATGACACCACTGCCATAAGCACCTTCTGCTTTACGAACTTCTTGTACCATTCCTTGATCAATCGATACAAGGTAATCCCACTTATCAAAGTCGCGATACAGAGCATTACAACCATAGATAGGTGCTTTGCCTACCATCTTATTTAAATCGACTTCGTTTCGACTTATGCCGTTACCGACGATGAATGCGACTTTGCTCACTTAACTCGTCCTCCAACTCATCCCAATCTTCATTCTCAATCACATCCATTAAATGCGTTTTATAATTGTGCCGAGACTCTTTTTTAATCCGCTTTTGACGGATTTCCTCAATCTCTTCGGTGTGCTCTCTAAAAGACTTTTTGATTTTACCCATATTAAACTCTTATCGTATTTAAAACCAATCCTTCGCTAAGTTGGGGAATGCTTCTGCCACCAACTTGCGAGTTACCCCCTTGTAAGGTAGTTTGCGATCCTTCATGCCAAGTAAAATTTTTACTTCAGCAGGATTCACACTTTCCAATAATTGAATGTACAATGCCTCACGCTTGATTTGCTTGAGATTGCGTTGTGTCTCACTGTTGCCCTTGACGAACAGATAGAACTGTCGAGATGCATACTGCAAAGTAATCTCTGCGTCTGCATCGTTCGGCAGTGGTGTATATGGAGGTGTGCCTTCTGGCAGTAACCATTCCACTCGTGGATCATAAGTCAATCCAAGAATTTGCTTCAACAGAGGACTACTATTCTTCTTCAAGATATGAAGTTTCTCTGCTTTAGTCTTTGCCTCTTCTACCTTCTTGAAGATAGAGTCGAACGTTTGTGTAGACATTTAAAATTCACCTATACAGTCGGTTAAAAGTTTCAATCGGTTTTTGATAAAGTAATTTAATAATCCCTTACGATCTGGAATCTCATACTCATCGTACTGTCGGTTGACTTCGTTTGTTATTTCATGTGGAACAAAGTCGAGGTCAACCAACTGCTCGTTACGCTTGTAGTTTCGTAACATCTCTTCTGTACAGAAATCTTCTGGTTCAAGATCAACCCAAGTATTGAGTTTCTTGGATGCAAGAGGTTTCTGTCTCTCTTTGGCAACGATGCATGAATCGTTAGAAAGGAAGTTGGGAATGCCATCCCCACGATCACCCTTCATGATGTGCTCACGCAGAAAACGACGAGGATCAGGAACCTTAATCCATCGCTTAGTCACAGGACTAAACTGATCCACATTCGCATACTTCTGAAGTTGCCCAAAGTCTTTGTCTCCACTGAGAACAAGAACCCTCTCAGTAGAGTCGTTGTTGAGGTACACACCGAAACGATTTGTCAGAGTACCGATGACATCATCTGCCTCTGCACGAGAAACTTGAATCACTCGATACGGAAAATATTCTTTGATCTCACCCTTGACTTTGTTGAGTGTCTCAAAGATCATCTTCCAATCAAGATCAGATTTCTCACGATCTTCTTTACGGTGTGCTTTATAATACGGAAACACATCCTTACGCCAGTAGTTCTTATCATCCGCACAGATCACTAACTCGCCATAGTCCTTAAACTTTTGACGATACAAGCGAATGCTATTTAGCACCATGTGTCTGATAAGGTCTTCTTGTAAGTCTGCTTTCCCCCCTTGTATTTGAATCATCAAGTTTGCAATCATCACTTGATTCAAGTCTAACAAAATCATTGTGTATCTCACACTTTATCTAATCTACACTATATAGTCTCATAGATCAGCGTCTGTGTCAACCCCCCAGATTTTATTGATGTCTGGATAGAACACGCCATGTGAACGCTTGGGGGTTCCATCTGCATGATATGCCATGTGCTTGCACACATACCCAATCTTGTTCTGTCCAAATTCACCCCAATACATGTCTAACCATGTACCATTCTCAAGGTAGTTCTGCATGTTTCGTGCGTAGGTCTCAGCGCGAATCTGTTTTGCTTCAGCATCCTTGATGCCTTGCTTTGCTTCACGACGATACCGTGATGCCAGTTCTTTCTGAGTCTTGATCCACTTCTTCACATTGTGCATGTTCAGATCATCATCCTCAGTCAGTGCCAAGACATTTGGAGCAATGTTCTTGTACTGAGGAGGGTTCTCACGCAAACGCTTTTCACGTGCTTTTGCAAGACGCTCGACTGCTGCTTGCTTTTGCTCTTCGGTCATCTGACGCTTCTTACGATATTTTTTGACTGCCATGTGGCACTCCTTTCAATCAATCAGACTACATCATAAAATAAAAAAGGGGGTCTGTCAACCCCCTTTATACTAAGTAGCGATCTTTAATTTCTCTTTTTTCGGTTCAAGTGCTTGAAGTAAACCCGTCCACTCTGCCGCACGAACATCCCAATTATAGAAGTTGTCAATATAGTTCTTTGCGAACATCAACTTCTTCTGATTGTTCTCCTCACGATGATTGAGGATTGCTTGATGTAGCATGTTCGCGAACACATTCGCATGGTGTTGCATGTCTTCATGATACTGATACATTGTAGCAAAACCTGCGGTTGTTTCTGGCAATGCCGCGAGATTTGGACAGACGACTTCACACCCTGCGCTCATTGCTTCGATGACAGAGATACACGAGGTCTCTTGCCAGATGTTAGGATACGCATAGATGTGTGCTTCTTGTAATGCCTTACGCACAACATCGTTTGGTTGGAAACCGTGGTAGGTCATGTTCGGATGTTCTTTTGCTCGCTCAAACAGATCAAGGTACGGTTCATCTCGCTCTTGCCAACCATACGCGGCAAACGATGAATAGATGTCGAGATGAATCTTATCGCCATGAACCTTTGCAAGTTCTTCCATCACTGGTACGAGAATCTGTAGTCCACGGTGTGGTGTAGTGTGATAGATCAGACGAATGGCATCACCGTCTTTATCTGTTAGTGGAATTGGATCAATTGCATTTTTAAGAACAATCGATTGGTTGTAGGGAACACCAAGTGCCAAATTGTAGGTCTGTAACTGCCAGTTCGACACAAATACTAATCGAGCAAAACGATCACGAGACTCAGGATCTTTTAGATGCTGTGCTTCGGGGTCTGCCCACAGATCATGCAACCATAGAATGTTTGGTTTGTCGGATGAAACCTCGCGCACACGCGACTTGATGATGTTGAACTGCTCAAGCAAGTCATTATCGACTCGCTCGTACAGTGCTTTGTTCATCAACTCAGTACCGCCTTGTGCCTTGTTCCAAGTGCCATCAGCATTCATTGCCGATTGAACTTCGTCGTCTTGAATGTCTTCTAAACTCATACTTTAAACTCTTTCACTGAATCAACACGGAATGAACGCCAATCTTGTTTGGACACATCGAATGCTGTGATGACATGATCTCGTCCATCGACTGCCGCACGAGGACGCTTGTCTTCTGGCATGAACTCTGTATTAGAGGTACAGTGCATTGTACGCTCTTCACCATTCAGTTTTTGGAATACTACTGTACACACACCCTTTGCGAGTGCTTGCTTCATTTCATCTTTTGTCATTAAAAACTCTCTGTTAATCCACTATCACTATCATACTGACGCTTTGTCAAAGACCAAGTGCCATTACCATTATCTATCCATTGTAACACATCACCTTCCTTTGCGTCAAGATGATCTAATACTTCTTGTGGTAGAGGTAGGATAGCATCATCCCCATCCCACTCTATTTTTACCGTACAAACACTGTTTGCGTTTTCCACGACTTATGATCCTTGCTCTATTTCACCTATTGTTTATTTAAATCAGAAAGCATCAACTCCAACTCGATCACTCTCTTTTCCCATTTTTGCACTTTAGCATCCTTGCGTTTTGCTTCTGCTTTTAACAACTTCAACCATGCTTTGCGTAGTTTAAGTTGCATTTCCAATAATGCCCTTGCCATTAGTCCCATAGACTCCTATAGTATTTTCCGAACAGTCGCAAACCGTTCTCAATTCTTTTGTTATGCGCGTCTAACCCTTCACGATCAACCTTTAGTTTCTTCACCGACTCTTCCATCGAATCTTCTGGATCAATCTCAGAGTGGTCATAGAATGGTTTCTCGTCATCATCATCGACAATCTGTTCAAATGCCCAGATCATTTCGTCCATCACATAATCCCAACGCTTGAAGAAGTTTTTGTCTGTCTCACCATCTTCTTTGTAGCGAACTACTTCCAGTTGAGTTGGTTTGAGAAATAGCGGAACATCCGATGTCTCAACGCATGGAGCACCGTGCTTGGTTTCTTTTAGTTGCTTGAGCATCGGCACGATAAGTAGTGCCAAAGTATGATCCATGTTCCAAGTATCGTAATTATGGATTACGATGTCTTCTTCGCGCTTGAATGTTTCTAAATCATCATCGTCGTTCGCGAAACGACCCAATCTTACATACATACATTCTCCAAATGATTACACTCAAAGGTTTCTTGATCATCACGACCTGCTCGTACACGCTGAACTTGATGTTTCTTGTTGGGTGTACCACAACAGTATCTACTATACACAGCAAAAGAGTCATTCAGACTCTCGTACTCTTTCCTTAGTGTTTTGCCATTGGCAAAATCGATTTCAATCCAATACATGTCTTTATTTATGCTTGTCCAACAATATTGATGTCACAGGTGTATCGTCTGTCACTAATGGATAAGTTTTGCCATCAACTGATTGCACATTGCGTGATACATGAGTTTTACACTCACCGTTATAACATGTTTCTTTTTCTGTCGTCTCAACGATCATGTGAGGTTCTGGAATTTTGTAGACAACACGAACCTCTGGTTCAACATCTTTACACTGCATAGACCAGTTCATCTGCTTCCAATCATCAGAGACTTGAGTGATAAACACCCAAGTCAATGCCAAGAACACCCATCCCCACATTATAAGTTATCCATTGCAGATTCGACTTTTGCTTTGTCTTCTGCCGTGAAGGTAGTGTGTAGTTCCTCAGTACCGTGATCACGGTTTTGGGGATTTAGACTCAACAAAACATAAACACGGAAGTCTCTACGCTCTTTGAATACACCAGTCTTTTCAATCTTATACTTTGAGATGTCAGCACCCTTATATCCAGACTGCGAAACTTTTACAGTATTCTTTGTCGTTGCAGAGAGTGTGCCCTTTGCGTTATCTTCAATGTAAGACTGAACTTTTGATGACGCATCGTTCACCATCTTGTCGCCAAGCATTGTCTTTGCGGAGTGAACTGCTTTATCTAAAGAGAACTGCAAGTCATCGGCAATACCAGTGCCCACTGCATAGATACGCTCTTCACCATCTTCTGGTGGAACCAAGAACCAACTAGGGACAGAGTTTGTAGTGCCACGATCAATCTGTACGATTGTGTCTGTGATAGGAGCATCTTGTGCAACCTGTGCCTCAACTGCTTCCTTATACTCATCCATGATTCCTACGTTAGAATCGTCCATTGGTGTGGAAGAACACCCTGCTAAGAGAGCAGTTGCTCCCAATCCAAATACTAAATGTTTCATAATGTACTAACCCTATCGAGTATTATATTCACCAACTGTATGACCTCTTCTCGTAAGAGGACTCCAATACACAATCCTAATATAAAGTTTACCATCTAACACCCCACTGTGTCAAATCGTTCTGCCATCAGATCAATCCATCGATCCTCTTCTGCAATCTCTGCCTCAATCGCATTGATCAGTCGCTGAATACGCAATGCTTTTCCATAAGCACTGATACCAACATTGGTCTGTGCGATCTCAGAAGAATCCAAAAACTGAACCGCATCTTTCAGCGTGTTCAGAATCTCTTG
>JGI11772J19994_1000001_pt1 | contig 75873 bp, 78 predicted proteins | sample Etolagsurwater0m_FD_19994 | JGI IMG/M metagenome (IMG submission 19994) | reverse complement strand
CGAGTCCAAAGTATCCTAAACCACCAGCTGATCCAGATACACCGTTTACAAGAACGTTGTCATCTTCTGATGCTGTGTAGTCAGAACGGCTACCGCCCAAGTCTTCTGTAATTACTTCATTGAAGAAGTCAAAAGTTCCAGAGTCAGTACCAGGACCATATAGGTCAAGTGCAACATTAGGGAAAGAGCTTCTAACTTGATTCCAATTAGAAACTGTGCTGTCTGCACCCCATATAGCACCTAACTCTTCAGTTGTTAGACATGTTGCAAAGTCATTTGATGTTGGAACAACAACTGAAAGTGCATCTACACCAACTTGAAGTTCGGTAAATGTAGTACCATTTTCTGCACAGAGAATTCTCTCTGAGTCTTTAATAGGTCTTGAAGCATCAGATATATCTGTTTCTCCAGGACAAAATTTCTTGAATCCTCCACCAGTTCCTGAAACACCAACAGATATTTGAACACCTGGGTTAACAGCTGTAAATTCTTCAGCTACAGCTTGTGTTATAGGGAACACGGTTGAAGATCCATCGATTAAGATTTCACCAGTTAAACCTGAGTCTGAACTTGATGATCCACTGGAAGAAGATGCAACAGTTGTTTGAGTAACTGNANCTTCNCCACCTGATTCCTCAGCTTCTTCAGCAGCATCGTCACTANCGCCACCACAGGCAGCAAGGACAAGTACCATCACAAGAAGCAGAGACCAGAATTTAGATTTTGATCTAATCATGGATTTCCTTTCTTTAATTTAATTAAATTAACTGGTTCCAAGATATTCATGACAGGTAAACGTAAAGTAAACAAAAAATATACGTTCAGTTAATTACTTTTTTTAGATTAAATCTGTTTCTGAAGACCAAGATCCTCTATTGAAAGCAAGTATGTAGTTTTCATATCCTAAAAAATCCTCTTTAAATTCATCTGGAATATTAAAACCCCACCAGTCATCTTTAAACTGACTTCGGTGAGCTTTCATCGAATTAATTTTATGCTCAACATACTTTGTTCCATCAACCTCAACATCTATATCGTCATGTTCACTGCCAATTGGGTTAAATCTATTGAACTCTTCTTCTGAAATAATTCCAGCATCAAACATCTGTTGTCTTCTAGATTGCATTCTTTTTTTAGACCAGGCACTGTAATAAAGACGCTCTGGAATCCATACATCTTGACCTTCTTTTAGAGGAAATTTATCTAAATCACTAGCTGCAAAGAAGGCTGCGGTTCCAATTCTATGTGTCTGAATATGGTCTGGATGACCATACCCTCCAAAAGGGTCATATGTGATTAAAGCATCAGGTTTATATTTTCTAATTATGTCGACTAGTTTTCCAACAGGATCAAAATAGTTCTGTCTCCAGAAACAATTAGGATCATCATTTTCACTAGTACCCATCATTCCAGAATCTTTAAAACCCATCCATTCATACTCTTTTACACCCAGTGCTTCAAGGCTTGCCTCTAACTCTTTTCTTCTCATTTCAGCGAGTTTAGGAAAAAGCTCTTCTGGATTATCGTAGTTATGAATTTCACCAGCAGAACCATCTGTTGCAGTAGCTACTACTACTCTGTGACCTTCGTCTGCATATTTTGCTAACGTAACTCCAGTCGAGACACTCTCATCATCAGGGTGAGCGTGAAATGCTAGAAGTGATGACATTATTCCTCTGGAAAGGATTTTTTAGCTAACTCTTGACCAATTTCAATAGCTTTTTCGTGATCTCCATCAATCTTTTCTACTAGTTCGCCAAGAACAATTACTTTCTCTCCAGTAATTTGAAGTATTCCACCAGAGATAGCAAAACTTGTTCTTGTATTGTCATGTTCAATAGTGAGTCCACCTGGCATAAGAGTTGCAACAGTTTGTTCGTGACCCTCAAGTATTCCAATCTCGCCGTTAGGAGTTCTTGAAATTACCATGGTCGCATCTCCTGAGAAACAACTCTCCTCTGGTGAAACAACCTCAACAAACATTAAAGGCTTTCTTCTAGTTCTTTAGCTTTGGACATGACCTCATCAAGTCCACCAGTCATATAAAATGCCTGTTCTGGTACAGCATCAAGGTCTCCACTTAAGATAGTATTAAAGGCTTCAACTGTATCTTTAATGGATACGAATTTACCCTCGATACCTGTGAACTGTTCAGCAACAAACATGGGTTGTGATAGGAATCTCTGAATTCTTCTCGCACGTCCAACTATCTGCTTATCTTCTTCTGACAACTCATCAATACCAAGAATTGCAATAATGTCTTGCAAGTCATTGTATCTTTGCAGCACTCTCTGTACTTCTCTAGCAGTGTTGTAGTGTTCATCACCAACAACACCTGGATCCAAAATTCTTGATGAAGAGTCAAGAGGATCAACTGCTGGATAAATACCTAGGTCTGCAATTGTTCTAGATAAAACTGTTCTTGCATCTAAGTGAGCAAAAGCTGTATGTGGTGCAGGGTCAGTAATATCGTCTGCAGGAACATACACTGCTTGTAAAGATGTAATAGATCTACCTTTAAGAGAGGTAATTCTCTCTTGCAAGAAACCCATCTCATCTGCAAGTGTAGGTTGATAACCCACAGCAGATGGCATACGACCTAACAATGTAGATACCTCAGAACCTGCCTGTGAGAATCTAAAAATATTATCTATGAACAATAACACGTCTTGCTTTTCTTCATCTCTAAAATACTCAGCCATAGTTAGAGCTGACAATGCGACTCTCAATCTAACTCCAGGTGGTTCGTCCATTTGACCAAATACAAGTGCAGTTTTATCAATAACCCCAGATTCTTGCATTTCTCTAAACAAGTCATTACCTTCACGTGTTCTTTCTCCAACACCTGCGAAAACTGATACACCACCGTGCTGTGTTGCTACTCTGTTAATCATTTCCTGAATTAGAACTGTCTTACCAACACCAGCCCCACCAAATAAACCAATTTTTCCACCTTGTACATAAGGCATTAAAAGGTCGATAACCTTGATTCCTGTCTCAAACATTTCATTTTGTGCTGTTACTTCTTCATATGGTGGTGGCTGTCTATGAATTGGCCATCTTTGTTTAACACCAATAGAGCTTGTNTCNACATCTAAAGTTTCACCCCAAACATTAAANATATGTCCAAGCGTTTCCTGTCCAACAGGAACTGAAATAGGAGATCCTGTATCAGAGACTTCAGCACCTCTTCTCAAACCGTCTGTAGCTTGCATAGAAATTGCACGAACCCTTCCCTCTCCAAGGTGTTGTGCAACCTCTAAAACGATTGTGCTTTTGGATCCATCTATTTCTACATCTACTTCCAATGCGTTTGTAATTTCTGGTAAAGAATCTAGTGCGAATGCAATGTCAACAACCGGACCTGCAATTTTTACTACTCTGCCTAAACTATCGCTCATTTATTTTCTCCTTATCCTGCTAGAGCTTCAGCTCCGCCTACAATTTCTGAAATCTCAGTAGTAATCTCAGCTTGTCTAGCTTGATTACTCTTTCGTGATAAAATCTTTATTAATTCCTCTGCATTTTCTGTAGCTGCTTTCATTGCCCTCATTCTTGCTGCATGCTCAGAAGTTGACGCATTAAGTAACGCAGAAAAAATAGTCGCATTTGTATATTTTGGAATAATACTACTTAATACCTTACTTGCTGATGGCTCAAAGGTGTAGCCTCCAACTGAATCTATCTCTTTAGCTATTTGCTCTACTTCAAAAGGGAGCACTGTTTTATAAAGTGCTATTTGAGTCATCGCAGATTGATACTCTGTATAAACAAGTTCAATTTGATTTGTTTTACCATCATAAAACTCTTGAACTAACGGAGTCATAATCTCTAAAGCATTTTCAAAGTTTGGTTCATCTGTTATACCTTCATAGTTTTGCTTAGGTTCAATATTTCTGTATTTGAAATATCCATTTGCTTTTTTTCCGACAGTTACAATTTCTACTTCGTTATTCAAATTTTCATAGTCAGATTTTCTGATTTCAGCAAGCTTTAAAATATTAGTGTTATAAGCACCAGCAAGTCCGCGATCTGAGGTAATAACAACGAGAGTTATTTTTTTTGTTCCCTTAAGTGTTGGAGAAGTTGGCATTTCTCCGCTACCTGTGAGTTCTTCAACAATTTGAGCAAGTAAGTTTGTGTAATTGTTTGAGGAGGTAAGTCTTTGTTGTGCTTTTACAATTCTAGAAGAAGCAATAAGTTCCATTGCACGTGTTATTTTCTTTGTAGATTTAACACTTTTAATTCTTCTATTTATTATTCGTAATTCAGCACTTGCCATAATTTACTCTTCTTTTTTCTCCAATGTACTTACAAAAGCTTCTACAGCAGCTTTTAATTCATCTACAGGTAATTCACCAGTAGTTTTAATTGAATTAATAACCTCTGAATGTCTTGTTTTTACATAATCAATCAAATCATTCTCTGCTTTCGGTATATCAGCTGGATCAATTACATCAAGAAATCCCTCTGTAACTGCATAAAGTGAAACCACTTGTTCTTCCATGGGTACTGGTCGATACTGAGGTTGTTTTAGTAACTCAACAACTCTTCTACCTCTATCAAGCTGTGCCTGTGACGCAGCATCCAAATCTGAACCGAACTCAGCAAATGCTTCTAGCTCTCTGAACTGTGCGAGGTTAATTCTTAATGGACCTGAAACCTTTTTCATAGCCTTAGTCTGAGCTGCTCCACCTACTCTTGAAACTGATGTACCAGGGTTTACAGCTGGCCTAACGCCAGAGTAAAAAAGTTCTGATTCCAAATAAATCTGGCCATCTGTAATAGATATAACGTTCGTTGGAATGAATGCTGAAACGTCGCCAGCTTTTGTTTCTATAATAGGAAGGCCTGTTAATGATCCCCCACCTAACTCTTCACTTACTTTTGCACAACGTTCTAATAATCTTGAGTGAAGATAGAAAACATCACCTGGGTAAGCTTCTCTTCCAGGGGGTCTTCTTAAAAGTAAGGAAATTTGACGATATGCAATAGCTTGCTTAGACAAATCATCAAAAACAATTAATCCATGCTCGCCGTTGTACATCCAATGTTGCCCAATTGCTGAACCAGCATAAGGAGCATACATCTGTAATGCTGCAGCAGCAGAAGCAGGTGCGTTCACAATTACAACTTTGTCAAGCACTCCCTCTTTTTCAAATCTCTCTACAACCTCAGCTACAGTTGATGACTTCTGGCCAATAGCAACATAGATACACTTAACATCAGTATCTTTTTGATTTATTATTGTATCAACAGCAACGGCAGTTTTTCCAATTTGTCTATCACCAATAATAAGCTCTCTCTGACCTCTTCCGACTGGAATCATAGAATCAATAGCTTTAATTCCTGTTTGAAGTGGCTCTCCAACAGGTTGTCTTTCTACAACAGAAGGTGCTTGGAGTTCTAAACGTCTTCTTTCAGTAAATTCAATTGGTCCTTTACCATCGATTGGGTTACCTAGCGGATCAATAACTCTGCCAAGAAACCCATCTCCAACACCAATTGAAAGAACTTCGCCAGTCTGCTTAACTGGATTTCCTTCTTCAATATGATTGGAATCACCCATTAATACAACACCAATGGAATCTTCTTCTAAGTTAAGAGCAACTCCGACAAGTCCACCTGGGAACTCGAGCAGCTCTGAAGCCATAACATTTTCTAAGCCTTTGACTCTAGCTACACCGTCTGCAATAGCTGCAACATGCCCTACTACATCATCTTTTACAGAGTCTTTCCAGTCACCAAGTGTAGACTTTAATGAATCTGAAATAGCTTTTGCATCAATATTAAGATCGCTCATTCTACCTACCTTCTAATACAGATTTAATTTCTGAAAACTTTGATGAGAGAAGACCGTCAAAAGTTCTCTCTCCAACACTTATACTTATTCCACCAATTACAGATGGATCGACATCAATGCTTAGCTCTACATCTGTGCCAACTTTATTTTTAATTACTTTTTGTAGTTCTTTTTGAGTTTTATCATCAAGCTCAATAGCTGTAACAACCTTTGCTACTGAAGCTCCTCTTTTACTTGCAATAAAGTTTGCAACATTTGATTCAATATCATGAAGGTTATCTGCATAACCTTGAGAAATAGTGAGTGTGACAAGATCTACCGTTAAAGGTAAAACTCTTGTACTCAATAACTTCTGTACAGCTTCAATTTTTTTCTCAACAGGTATACCAAAGTTTCTAAAAACATCTAATGCTTCTTTAGAATCTGACAAAGATTTGAAAACTTGGAGGATTTCATTCTCAACTCTCTCTGAATCATCAGAAGATGCAATTATTTCAACTAACCCTTTTGAAAAAGTCTCAACCGACATTGCTATTGCTACCCCATATCCTTTATAAATTTATCAATAAGCTTCTTTTGGTCATCTTTTGACATAGACGATGCAACTTTTTGTGATATCTCCAAAGAGAGATTGGCTACTTCACCCTTTAATTCTGAAGAAACTCTTTCTTTTTCAGCCTCCGAATCAGACTTCGCTTTTTCTAAGATTGCTTCTGCTTCTTTTTTTGCTTCTGCAAGCATATCTTCTTTAATTTTCTCAGCGGCAGCTTTACCTTCATCAATGATTGTTTGAACTTCTGAATCAGCATTTGATACAAGCTTGTCATACTCAGCTTTAGATTTCTCAGCTTCGGCTTTTGTTTCTTCAGCTTCTTTTATCTGACCTTCTATAGCAGAAGATCTTGATTCTAAAGTTTCATTTAATGCAGGTAGTGCCCATTTCCAAATAAAGAAAAATACAATTGCAAAAGCAGCAATGCCAGCAACAAGTTCAGATGTTGCAGGCAAAAGCAGATCAATACCTGAGCTTGATTCTTCAGCTTCTGCTAATAAAAATTCTAAATTCATGTTCACTCTTTTACTCCTATACCAAGAAGAATAGAACGAATCCAATAAGTGCTAGAGCCTCAGTAAAGGCGATTCCTAAGAACATAGTTGTTCTTACCATACCAGCAGCTTCTGGTTGTCTTGCCATAGCTTGCACGGCATTACCAGCAATTAACCCGATACCAACACCAGGACCAATTGCGGCCAATCCGTACCCTATTAACGCGTATGCAGCTTCCATTTTCCTCCTTATTTATTAATGCTCTGGATGCAGAGACGTTTGTATATACACTGCAGACAACAATGTAAAAATGTATGCCTGCAAAATTGAAACTATTAATTCGAATCCATAAATTCCTAATCCAAGTGTGAACCAAGCTAAGCCAATAGGTGCTTTAGAGAGTATGTAATCTGCGCCACCAGGTTGTACTAAGAAAAAATATGCAGATGCAAGTAGCAAACTGAGCATGACATGTCCAGCAACAAGATTAGCAAAAAGTCGAACAGCGAGACTAAATGGTCTTACTAATAAAACTGAAACTAACTCTATGACACCCACTAATGGTTTAAGCGCAACTGGAACTCCTGGAGGCCAAACTAGGTGAGAAATGTAGCCAAAACCTTCTTCTTTAATTCCAACAAAAACAAAAATAAAATAAGTAATAAGACTTAAAAATAGCGGCAAAGCCATACGAGATGTAACTGGAAAGTTGATTAGTGGAGCAACTTCAAACAAGTTTCCAACAAGGATAAATAAAAATATTGAGACTAAATAAGGAGTAAACTTTTCTCCACCTCTACCAATTACACCAATAGCTATTTCATCTTTTACAAATGTAAATATTGATTCAACTGCGGATTGGAGTTTTCCAGGTACAACTGATTTTTTTCTTAACCCAAAAAACACAACTAGTACAGGGATTATTGCTGCAAGAAGTATTAAAATCTCAGTTCTTGATATTTGTGTTCCTGCAAAATTACCAAATTCGAATAACTCTTTTACATTTGCAGGTTTGCAAACTACTTCATTTATAAAATCACAAGTTTCAGCTGCTGTTATCATTTGCCCAATCTAAATCTGTGTCTTTTCTCTTTATAACCATAGTCATTTCTATAAATAACATAGTTAAAAAAACAATTGGCACTGTCAGAGACATTGCCAAATCATCAATAGAATAAACGTTTTTTAGTAATAAGAGAAACCCAAATATAAAAATTAATCTAAATACATATCCAAATAACGCAGCAAAATAATAGAAATTTAGAGAGATTTTTGCTGCATAAGACATGATTACTGCTCCTAGAAAAAAACCTGTAGCAACAATTACTGAAGAATAAAGAGAGGTGAAAAATGCTTCTAATGATTTAAAATAAAATAACAATGGAACAATAACATATATAGGTAAAGATCTAAAAAGCATCCTTTTTGCTAGCTCAATTTCAACGTTCATCTTTTTTATCCTCTAATTTTGCTGAAATATTCCACATTCTTCTATAGCCGTCATAAATTCCAATTAGTACAAATGTTATTACTGGCCAGGGTTCGTATCCAAAAAAGTTTTGAATTACAAGCCCTATTAAGAGTCCGCTTAAAATTGAAGTGGAAAAGGTAGAAACAGGACCAAAATCTTGTAAATTGATTCTTGCTTTAGCCATATGGTTGAAAACTCGTGGCAAGAGATCTGACTTCTGCCTCTAACTCATTTAATTTATTTTCATCTGATCTATTTTTCATTATCTCAGATATGAGAAAACCAACCTGTGATAGTTCGTTTTCTTTCATGCCACATGTTGTTACTGCTGGAGTACCCATGCGTATACCTGAAGTAATAAAAGGAGATCGAGGATCAAATGGTATTGCATTTCTATTTAAAGTAACTCCCCTATTATTTAATAGAATACCAGCTTCTTTACCGGTTAATTCTTCATCTACACTTCTTGTATCAACAAGTACTAGATGGTTCTCTGTTCCACCACTAACTACTCTTAAGCCTTGATCTTGAAAAGAATCAGCTAGTGCTTTTGCGTTTTTTAAAATTTGTTGTGCATACTCTTGATACTCTTTTGTTAAAGCTTCTTTAAAACATACAGCTTTTGCTGCTATTTGGTTATTTAGTGCTCCACCTTGAGCACCAGGAAATGTATTTTTATCAATATCCTTGGCGAATTCTTCCCTTGTTAAAATAATTCCGCCACGTGGTCCTCGTAAAGCTTTGTGTGTTGTTGCCGTTACTACATCAGCATATTTTGCTGGATTATCTACAACTTTTCCAGCAACTAAACCGATAAAATGGGCTGCATCAACCATAAAGTGAGCACCAACTTCATCTGCAATTTCTCTGAATTTTTGGAAATTAAGTGATTGTGAATAAGAGGAATAGCCAGCAATTATTAATTTAGGCTTATGCTCTAAAGCCATGTTGTAAACATTTTCCATATCAATTAATTCTGAATCTTCGTCTAGACCATAGCCAACAAAGTTATAAACCTGTCCAGAGAAGTTAACAGGTGAACCGTGTGTGAGATGTCCTCCTTGGTCAAGTGACATACCTAGTACAGTGTCGCCTGGTTCTAATAACGACAAGTAAACTGCCATATTTGCAGATGAACCTGAGTGAGGTTGAACATTAGCATGATCGGCTTCAAATAATTCGCAAGCTCTATCAATTGCTAGTTGTTCTATTTGATCAACAATCTCACAACCCTCATAATATCTACGTCCTGGGAAACCCTCAGAGTATTTATTAGTTAAAATTGAGCCAGATGCTTCCATTACAGCTTTTGAGGCAAAATTTTCTGATGCTATAAGATGTATATGTGTATTTTGTCTATTTAAGTCATTATTAATTAACTCAGAAATTTCTGCGTCTACATTATTTAGTGATTCTTTGGAAGCGCCTTTATTATTCATAATCTGTATTCTAACAGTAACTTGGAGGCCATTTAAGTGGGCCTTCTCTTAAAATTTCTCCACCCTCGATACGAAAATCTATAATAGTTGATCCACTTCCGTGAACTGAGGCTCCTTCAAGATATTCTGCAATACTTACACCAAATATCTCTTCTGCTTCTGTATTACTAGTAACGTCATTTTCACCAGAACGGTTTGCACTTGTAACTGCGAGTGGTCCAGTAATTTTTAATAATTCAATTGCTAGTTCATTATCGGGAACCCTGACCCCAATTGAAATTGGATTTTTTGTACCAACACCGTCAGCAAATTCCTTTGTTGTCTCTACGACTATCGTTAGTGGTCCTGGCCAATAAAGCTCTACAACTTCAGGAATTGTTGATACTATATCAAGTTTTTGTAATTCATAATATGAAGAAACAAGTATAGATAAAGGTTTATCTTCGTCTCTACCTTTAAGTTCAAAAATTTTATTTACAGCTTCCTGACTGTAAGGATTAACGCCAATTCCATAAACTGTCTCTGTTGGAATGCCTACAACTTGATTATTATTTATTGCTTTAACTGCAAGATTCAATTTATCGTTTAGCAATTATATACCGATCTCTTTCAACTAGGTCCTTCTCTAATTCTACTTGCTGCCAATTGGAAAGATTACTCAAAATGGTTGTTCCATGGCTAGTGTCGACTTCTAAAAAAAGGGTAAGGTTTCTTAGATCTTTTTCCTCGATTTCTTTTATTAATCTATTGATATGCAAAAGTCCATCAATCCCACCATCAAGAGCTACCAGTGGTTCATAGTCCACAACTTCAGACTCAAGTCTAGAGAGAGTTTCTGTTGGAATATAAGGTAGATTTGCAACAATTATGTCATAATCTGCTTCATCAACGCCACTTAAAAGATCTGATTGAAATAAATTAATTTCTAAATTATTAATTTCAGCATTCTCTTTTGCTAAATCTAATGCTTCAAGGGAAATATCACATGCATCAACTATTGACTCTGGATATATTTTTTTCAGCATAAGTGCAATACATCCAGTTCCAGTACCCACATCCAAGATTTTTTTTGGATTATCAGACTTATTTTTAATTAACTCAATTAAAAACTCTGTTTCAGGTCTTGGGATCAAACACCGTTGGTCAACATTAATTTGAATACTATAGAAAGGAATGTATTCCTCTATGTATTGAAGGGGCTCACCATTCAGTCTTCTGGTGAGTAGCTCTGTATAGGTTAAATGATAATCTGACTGTGATCCAGTAATTTCTTTTGCTTTTTCTCTGAGTCTTGCCAGTTCATGCTCAGGAATTTGTTGGATGTTCATTATTCTTCTAGATTGGCAAGTCTTGAAGCTTCATTGTCTGCAATCAAGCCAACAACAAATTCTTCTAGGTCTCCATCCAAAACTTGGTCTAATTTTTTTAGGGTCAAGTTTATCCTGTGATCTGAGACTCTATTGTCTTTGTAATTATATGTTCTTATCTTGTCTGACCTCTCACCGGAACCGACTTGTTCTTTTCTATCTTTGGCACGTTCTGCTGCAGCTTTATCTTGTTCGGCCTTTAGAAGTCTTGCCCTTAATATTCTCATTGCTTGATTTTTATTTTTTAACTGTGATTTTTCATCCTGACTGGTAACAACTAAGCCTGTTGGTATGTGTGTAATTCTTACTGCTGAATCAGTTGTGTTAACACTTTGTCCACCNGGACCGCTNGATCTATAAACATCAATTTTTAAATCACTATCAACGATATTTAAATCAACCTCTTCGGCTTCAGGAAGTACTGCCACAGTCGCTATTGAAGTATGAACTCTCCCCTGTGATTCAGTTTTAGGAATCCTTTGAACTCGATGCGCCCCTGCTTCAAATTTAAGCTTTGAAAACACCCCTTTTGACTTTATTGCAAAAATTATTTTACTGTAGCCGCCCTGGTCTGATGCAGTAATTTCTATAGGTTCCACATTCCAAGCATTTCTTTCCGCAAAACGGGTATACATTTTATACAAATCACCCACCCATATCGCTGCCTCTTCCCCACCAGCTCCAGGTCTAATTTCAACTAATACATCCTTTTCATCTAACGGATCTTTTGGAAGAAGTGACACTTTAATTTTCTTTACTAATGGTTCTAGTTTATTTTTATTCTCAGTGATGATTGATTCAAACTCACTTTTCATATCTTCATCATCTTCAGAGTTTATAAGCTCAACAGCATCATCAATCTCAGAAGTAATTGTTTTCCATTCGTTAAATAAATCAACAATTATTGAGGACATCACTATGTTTTTTAGCAATTTCAGCATAACTTTTTTGGTCCTTAGAAATATCTATTTCTGAGAGTTGTTTTTCTATTTCTGGAAGTGAATTTTCAATTGCTTTTAGCTTTTCGTGTAATGAATTATCCAACCTTTACCTCGTTTGCTTGTGCAGTAATCCCTTCAAACAATTTTGTATTTTCAGAATTTTCAACACAGTTTGCCATTGATAAAATAGCCACTTCAATTTGATCATCAGAAGGTTTTTTTGTTGTAATAAACTGTGTCCAGATACCAGGAGCTGCAAAAAATTTTGCAATTAATGAATTACTATTTGCAAAGTTAAATTTCAATATCTCATAAGAAAGCATTGATACCACCACAACATGTAAAATTCTAGTCACCGCAGTCAAAACAATATTGACGTTTGGGATAAATGGAAGGGTTAATAAGCTAATAAAAACTATTAGAAAGAGAAAAGATGTTCCACACCTTATGTGTTCTTTTGGAAAGGTTTTTACATCATCCATAGTAAGAGATTTTTTAGCTTCATAAGAAGCTATTGTCATATGCTCAGCCCCATGATATTCGAATAACTCTTGTGCATCTTTAGTTCTTCCTATGAGATAAATATAAACAATAACTATAAGTCCTCGAAGTACCCCTTCTAAAACACCAGTCAATGATTGAGAATAATTAACAGTTTCTACCAACAATCGAGGTCCCGCTATAAAAATTAATAATATAGATATCAAAAATGAGTAGGTCATAATTTTTGACAATAAGCTTTCTTCATATTCTTCAAAGTCAGAATAAATCTGTTCTGAAAGCGTTATTGCCTTAAATCCAACATACATTGAATCAATGAGTGCTCCAAAGCCTCTAATTAATGGGGCTGACCAAAATTTGTTTCTTTTTATTAATGGGATTCTTTCTTCATAATATTTGTGGAGTTTATTATTTTTATCCCTGATTCCTAAAGACCATCCTTTTGGGCTTTGAATCATGACACCACCAATTACTGCTTGGCCACCATATGCAATATCTTGTTCAGACATAAGAAATTGAAATAAATAAAGTTATTCTTCTTCTTGAGAAGAAGTTTCTTGTTTTGGTGCTTGTCTGGTACTTGTAGATCCGTACCTTTGCTTAAACCTTTCGACTCTACCTGTAGAGTCAACTAATTTTTGCTTACCAGTAAAAAATGGATGGCTAGCAGATGAAATCTCAAGTTTTACTAATGGATATTCGTTTCCATCTTCCCATTGGATAGTTTCGTTTGTTTTAATAGTTGAACGAGTAAGAAACGCAAAACCAGCGTCATCGTCTGAGAAAACAACTTCTCTATAATCTGGGTGTATACCTTGTTTCATAGTTCCACTTTACAATAATACTTTTATTACTTTACAAGATTATTTTGCTTTTGCGACATCCTTTAAGAATGCATCATTACTTTTTGTTTCTTTTAGTTTATCGATTAAAAGTTCAGTAGCTGCTCCTCCTTCAAGGGCTACCAAGACTCTTCTAAGAGCCCAGAGAGACTCAAGTTCTTTTGGAGATACGAGTCTTTGCTCTTCTCTAGTTCCTGAAGGTGTAACGTCAATAGCTGGAAATACTCTTTTATCTGCAAGCTGACGATCAAGACGTAACTCCATATTTCCTGTACCTTTGAATTCTTCAAATATAACTTCATCCATCTTTGAACCAGTCTCTACAAGTGCTGTTCCAAGAATTGTTAAGCTTCCTCCACCTTCAATATTTCTCGCAGCACCAAAGAATTGTTTAGGAGGAGTAAGAGCTGTTGAGTCAACACCACCAGAAAGAATTCTTCCACTAGCAGGTGTTGCTAAGTTATGAGCCCTAGCTAAACGTGTGATTGAGTCCAGAAGAATAACAACATCCCTTCCTTCCTCAACCAATCTCTTAGCTCTTTCAATTGCCAATTTAGAAACTTGCGTATGCTCCTCTGGAGGTCTATCAAAAGTAGAAAATACAACTTCACCATCAACTGATCTCTGCATGTCAGTTACTTCTTCTGGTCTCTCATCAACCAACACAACCATTAGGTAAACCTCTGGATTATTGGTGGTTATTGAATTTGCAATTTCTTTAAGAATTGTCGTTTTACCAGCTTTTGGTGGAGATACAATTAAACCTCTTTGGCCTTTTCCTATTGGTGCAATCAAGTCTATTATTCTTGGAAGAATTTTTTCAGGTTTTCCATCCAATTCAAGTTTTAATCTCTCATCTGGAAACAGAGGGGTTAATTTATTAAAATCTACTCTTCTAGCAAGTAGTTCAGGATCTGCGTCGTTTACAGCGCTTGGTTCAATAAGTGCAGGATATTTTTCTTTTTGTCTAGGCGCACGAATTGGTCCAGAAACCAAATCTCCTTTTCGCATTCTAAATTTTTTAATGAGTCCTGCCGAGACATAAACATCATCTTCACTTGGCTTGTAGCCATTACAGCGCAAGAAACCATAACCTTCTGGAAGAATATCAAGAAGACCATCTCTGGTATCACCTTTTTTAATTTCACTATCTCCAGAACTTACTACAGAAGGTCCATCATCATCAATTGATTTACTGATGACTTCCGCTACTTCGATTTCTTCTGCATCTAAAATTTCATCACTATGTTCAACTAATAAATCAATTAGTTTTGCTTTTTGTAACCCTTTATGCTCAATTCCTAAACTATCAGCTATTGACCTTAGGTCTGCTACAGATTTTGATTGTAATTGTGTTCTTGCTGACATTCTTTCTCCTATATAAAATCAATTTTTGGAAATGATTTGTGAATTGTTTTGTCTGAAAGACAATTTCATTATATACATATTTTTTTTTAAAAAGATAATTTTTAAAACTTTTTTGAAAAAGAGTAAGATACAGCAAAAACTATGATTGGTAAGAAGTAAATAATTCCAAGTAAAGATTTTTTTAGAATGTCTTCTAAGTAAAGTAGGCTTTTATTGCTTCACTTACAGAAAATTTGTCATTTTTTAGTGTTAGATACTCTTCATTTGTATCAATATTTTGTTCTGTGTAATCATCAATAAGGGGTGCAATAACATTACTAAATTTCTCAGGTGAAGCAGTTGCAAGAGCAACAGTTGGTATAGTACTTGAACTACTTAATGCCATTCGAATCGATGTTACCGAGTGAGGATCAAATATATACTCAAATTCATCATGTAGTAATTTAATTTCATTTCGAATATCTACATCAGAATATGTTGTTGAAGAAAATACGTTTCTCAATTGTTGTATCTGGTCAATGGATAATTTAGCTTTTGACTCTTCTGATAATTTTTTATAAAAATCTGTTGCATCATGAGAAATATCAAAAATAAGCCTCTCTAAACTTGATGGGATTTGAATATCCATACTTGGTGCAACGCTCGGTAAAGTCTCTTGTGGAAGCAACTCTCCTGTGTCAATAAATCTTCTTAAAACATCATTGATATTTGTACTGCAATAAATTTGATTGATTGGTAATCCATGAGACCTTCCAAACCATGCTGAGTACGCATTGCCAAAGTTTCCTGATGGAATTGCAACATTGATTGGAGCAGTAAATTGTTTCGTAAGCCAGACATAATATGAGACTTGTCCCATGACTCTAAGCCAGTTAATAGAGTTGAGAGAAATGATTCTTCTACCAAATGGATTCTCTGATAGTAAATCTTTAGCGATTCTCTGGCAGTCATCATATGATCCCTCTACTGCAATATTCAACACATTGTCTTGAATGACACTTGTCATTTGCTTTCTCTGATACTCACTAACTTTGTTTGCTGGATGAAGCACAGCAATATCAATATTTTCAGAATTCTTTACTGCCTGTATTGCTGCACTTCCTGTATCACCACTGGTAGCAACAATTACAAGCCCTCTCTCACCCAATTCATCTAGTCTTCTATTAGCTATTGCACCGAGGGGTTGTAGTGCATAATCTTTGAAAGATTTTGTAGGACCGTGAAAAAGTTCCATAACAACTGTTGATGCATTTATCTCTTTTAAAATCGGTTCTGGTGAATTTTCAAATCCAGGATATATTACTAAGTTTTCTACATATTTTGCTGATGATTGATCAAGAGAAATGAAAATAGTTTTTACAAAATCTTCGTAATTTAAGTCTTCCTGCGTTAAATAGGTTAAATTTTCTAGAGTTATTGAGTCAGGTAGGTATAAGCCCTTATCTGGTGCAACTCCTGAGAGAATAACATCTTGAAAAGACAGTGTCTCTTTATGACCTCTTGTTGATTGATAATGTACCACTTAGCTATAGACACGAAGTCTTGAGGTTACTGAAGTAACTGAGTCAAACGAGGCTATTTGTTTAATTGAATTCTGCATATCTTTTTCTGGTGCTTCATGAGTAACAAGCACTAACTCTGCCTGTTCCCCACGACCTTCTTGAATAACGCTCTCAATACTTACATTATTTTCACTAAATGTTCCAGCTATAGAGGCAAGTACTCCCGGTTCATCAGTTACTGATAATCTAATAAACCAACTTGAAGACACGTCATCGAAATTTTTATTATCATTTTTTTGACTTCTTAGGGGATACCAGTTTGACTGGTTGCTTAAAATTTGATGGCAGGCGCTTAATACATCTCCAACAACTGCACTTGCAGTAGGAGCAGCACCTGCACCTGGACCAGAAAATATTAATTGATTTATATTCTCTCCCTCAACTACCACTGCATTAAGGGCTCCTCTGATAGCTGCTAATGGATGTTTTGTGTCAATAAGTACAGGGTGTACTCTTGCATTAAATCCACTACCTTCATTATCAATGAGCGCAACAAGTTTAATTGTTTTGTTTAACCTGCTAGCCCAATCAAAATCTTCTTTAGTAATTGAGGAGATTCCCTCAGTATGTACGTTTTCTTTGTCTGGAGTTGCCCCAAAACATATTAAAGATAGGATCATTGCTTTGTACATTGCATCAATGCCCTCGACATCATTTGTAGGATCTGGTTCTGCATAACCAAATTCCTGAGCGGCGCTTAACGCATCTTCGTAAGTACTTCCCTCTTCCATAGATGTAAGCATGAAATTACTTGTACCATTAATAATGCCTGTGACTCTGCTTAAGTCTTCACCTCTTAAGCTCTCGATAAGTGGTTTCAAAACAGGAATACCGGCTGCAACTGCAGCTTCAAAATATAAACAGGTATTATTTTCCTGAGCTAGTTGAACAAGTTCATTTCCGCAATCTGCAATTATGTCTTTGTTTGCAGTGATAACTGCTTTTCCGTTACTAAGAAGTGCCTTTATGTATTCTTTTCCCGGCTCAACACCACCTAGTACCTCTATGACTAAATCTATCGAATCATCATTTAAAATATCTTCAAAATTATCGGTCAGTAAATCCTTGTTGAAAGTTCTCTCTTTAGATGTATCTGAAACCAAAACACTTTTAAGATTGATGTTGACTATTTCATTATCAAGGTTATCAAGACGATCAATAACAGCAGAGCCTATATTTCCTGCACCTAGCATTCCAACAGTAAATGAATTATTTTTCATAATTAGTAAGGATAAATGCTAATTTTTTTGAAACAACAACTTATTTAATGAGTTTAGGATATTTTTTCTCTGACTAATTTAGATACGACAGAGCCATCAAGCCCGTCTGCTTTGGCCATTACCGCACCAATTATTTTACCCATTTGAGACAAATCAACACTTCCCATTTCAGAAAGTACTTCATCGATAATAGTTGTTACTTCTTCTTCACTTAATTGCTCAGGCAGCCAACCGCTTAGGAAATCTATTTCAAATTGAATCTTGCCTGCCATCTCTGTGCCTCTATCACCTAATGACTTATATTCTTCAACAGCTTTTGTCATTTTTTTAACATAAGAAGATATTACACCGAGCACTAATTCATCTGTAGCTTCTTCGCCTTTTTCGGACTTCTTTTTAGCGATTTCAGTTTGGACTTGTCTAATAGCATCTAATTTAGGCTTATCTTTTGCCTTCATAGCTTCTTTTAAAGCACCACTTAATTCATCAATTAAGGCCATAGTCTCACTTTCTATATAACTGCATTGTATCAGGAATATCTGTGACAATTCCGAATATTTCCATTTCCATATAACGCTGAAAATCTATTTCATCATTGACGGTCCAGAGAACAGTTTTGTCTTTTGGTAGTTCAAAGTTTCTGCTATCTATCAAAGTATGGTGAGCCATAAAAAATAAGTTTTCATCATGATTAGACAATGACTGCGCTTGAAACAGTTGTTCTTCTTTGTCAAAGATAATTCCATAACTACTGTTAAATAAATCTTTAAATGACTGTATTGCCTTCCAGTTAAATGAAGAAACAATATCTTCAGGTTCTAATATTGAAAGCATCTTTTGAAATAATATATCTATTTGTGAATCATCTAACGAATCAGTTTTTATTTCAAAATTGATTTTTCCAAGAAGTTGCTCTCTAGTCGTTAATACGTAATCCGCTAATGATGCATCGTTTAGTAAGATTTCTAACTCCGCAAGGGTTAAATCTTTAATTAAATAATCACCAATATTCGGATCGTGAAATAAGATTAAATTATTGTCTTTTGTCAGCCGAACATCAACTTCAACAAAATCACAGTATTCATAGGCTTTATTGATGCCGGTAAACGTATTTTCTTTGTAAATACGAGGTAAACCTCTATGACCAAAAATTTTTCTCAAAAAGCCTCCATATAAATTCGAGTTTAGTACTATTAAATTACTAGCTTGTGAAATATTTCACAAAGTAAGGAAGTATGTGTAAATGTTAAATATTGACTTTGAACAAGAAGATTGGATGTTAGAAGGCGACTGTGTGTATGCAGACACTGACCTCTTCTTCCCTGTTGGTTCGTCAATGAAAGCAATGAAACAAGCCAACGAGGCTAAAGCTATTTGCATGGAATGTCCAGTTGTAAATGAATGCCTAGACTACGCAATAAGAACCAATCAAGATTCTGGTATCTGGGGTGGTACTACTGATGAAGAACGTAAATCTATAAGAAGGCATTACCGTAAAACTGGTTTAGTAGTTAACCGTTAGAAACTAGGCCTGCGCCTCTTTTTCCATCTGATTCATCACTAAATTCTATAGCTTGTATTAGAGATGTATTAATTGCTATCTCACCGTCATCGTCAGAATGCATATAAAAATCATTTTCAGATGAAAGTTTCTTTAATTCTTCCAAAAATTTTTCTTTATCTTTTATTTCAACTTCAACACCTGCAGTTGAACCTACCATATAAATTTTTGCTGTTAAATTTTTAGCCATATTTTCTCCTATAAAACGTTTTCACCCATAAACAAAGCTGATACTGAATCATCAGTAAATATTGATGTTAGTGCATTCGCAATTATTGTTGAAACGCTGAGAACCTCTACTTTACCAATTTCTTTTGAATTCCCATTCTGAGTTAATGTATCCGTGACTATTATTTTGTCAATTGGAGCATCCTTTAACTGTTCAACAGAACCATCTGAGAAAATACCATGTGTGGCAACTACGTTTACTGACTTTACGCCTTTTTCTTTTATAATTCTTGATGCAGCAGCTATAGTACCACCGGTGTCTATGATGTCATCCAAAATAATTACGTGCCTATCCTCAACTTCTCCAATAACAGTAAATGACTTAACTTCATTATGGATTTTTGGATCCCTCTTCTTGTGTACGAAACCTACATACGCTTCTAAATGTTTTGCGAAAGTTGTAGCCCTTCCAACACCTCCAGCATCTGGAGAAATTACTGAAATTGGGCCATCAAATTTTTCTTTAAAATAATCTACAAATAATGGCATCGCTGTTAGATGGTCGAAGGGTTGATCTACAAACCCTTGTATTTGTTGTGTGTGTAAATCTATTGACACTAATCTATCAATACCAGCAGCTATATACATGTCAGCAATTAACCTTGCAGTGATTGGTTCTCTTGGTAATGCTTTTTTGTCTTGTCTTGAATATGGATAAAAAGGTAGTACCGCAGTTATTCTTTTTGCAGAGGCTCTTTTTAAAGCATCAACTAAAACTAATTGTTCCATGATTGTTTTGTTGATATCGCCGGAGTGGCTCTGTAGAACAAAACAATCTGCACCTCTCACGCTTTCATTTAGTCTGATATAAATCTCACCACTAGCAAATTCTTTAGATTCTACTGTTGAGAGTTCTGTGCCAAGGTTTATTGCCACTTTAGATGCAAGCTCTTTATTTGAAGAGCCAGAGAAAAGAAGCATTTTTTTCTTACCTGGTTGTTCAATCACTATTTCTTTTTCCTATCAACGTATCCTTCAATGTTTTTTTGATTATTTCTTTCAATTCCTAAAGCTTTTGATGGTACATCTTTTGTAATTACTGAACCTGCCCCAATCATAGAATCCTCCCCAATTGTAACTGGTGCAACTAACATAACATCTGATCCAATAAATGCTCCATCTTTGATTTCTGTTTTGTGCTTTTCTTTTCCGTCGTAATTTACAGTAATTGCACCTGCAGAGAAATTAACATTCTCCCCTAGCTCAGCATCTCCAACATAAGCAAGGTGAGGCACTTTGCTTCCTTTTCCTATTTTTGATTTTTTTGTTTCTGCAAAAGAGCCAACTTTTACTCCCTCTCCAAGTTCAGATCCTGGTCTGATGTGAGCAAATGGTCCTATGTTTCCATTTTCTTTGATTACTGATTGATCTATTACAGAATTTACTACTTTTGAGTTTTTTCCAATGCTGGAGTCATTAATTTGAGCGTTTGGACCAATTATGCAGTCCGCGTCGATAATGGTTTTACCAGTTAAATGAGTGTTGGCAAATATTTTTGTCCCAGACGATATAGTTACTTCTGAGTCAATATAGGTGGAAGTAGGATCCTGAAAGTAAACACCCTGTTCCATGAAATCCTCAATTAATTTTTTCTGCATTATGTCTTCAACTTCGTTTAGTTGACTCATAGAGTTTATTCCTTTAATTGAATCTTCATCTACTTGTACTATAACGATATCTTGTTTTTGTTTATTTGCAATACCTATTAAGTCCGTTAAGTAAAATTCTCCCTGAGCATTTTTAGAATCTAGAGAGTCAATATTGTCAATTAAGAAATCTGTATTAAAACAATAAATGCCTGAATTGATTTCATTAATTTCTCTTTCATTTTCATTACAGTCTTTTTCTTCAACAATTCTTATCTCTTCATTTTTTTTAACAACTCTTCCATATCCATATGGATTTTCTACTATTGAAGTTAGGAATCCAACTGGTGATGCTTTGGTTTTTACTTCACCTATAAGAAGTTCAATGTCTTTGGCATCAATTGCTGGAACGTCACCTGGAACAACTAAAGTGAATTCAGATTTATTTTGAATAAAAAATTCACTACTGACAACAATTGAAAGTGCATGTCCTGTACCTAATTGATCCTTCTGCAATATGTGTTTTGTTGAAGAAGGTAATGAATTAATAACCATTTCTGACTCATGGCCTACAACAACAAATTGGTTCTCAATGAAAGAAAGTGTGTCTAATGAATGAGCAAGTAGAGATTTTCCTAGAACTTTGTGTAAAACCTTAGGCAAATCGGACTTCATCCTAGTCCCTTTACCTGCTGCTAATACTACGACTGATATGCTCATTTATAAAAAACTGGCTGGGGGAGAAGGACTCGAACCCTCAACGTTGGGACCAAAACCCAATGTGTTGCCAATTACACCATCCCCCATTTGTTATAAACTTATATTAATCAACATTCTGATACAAACTACAATCAATTTTTTTACAATATTGAATAAAACTAAAACTCTCAGATTTAGCTTTTAATTCCTCTCTTGATTCAATTATAGAAAAGAAAGATGATCCACTTCCGGACATAAAAAATTTGTTCTGATATTTTTCTTGAAGAGCCTCTCTTAAAGATACTAGTTCAGGGTATACCTCAGTAGCAGCTGGCCAAAGATCATTAAAGATTTCAATTGCATTCCAAGTATCTGTGTCCCTATTTTTAGAATTCAAGGTATCAAATGAATTAAATACGTCCTTAGTGCTTAGTCCAACTTTGGGAACTGCAATTAATAGATCTAAGTCATTATTTAAATCTATTGGTTCTATAACTTCACCAATCCCGTGTATTACTGCAGTAACACCTTCAACAAAAAATGGAACATCACTACCTACTTCATGAACTATTTCAAGGTTTGAAGGTAGATCTAATTCATAATTATCACAAAGATAGCGAATTAGTGCTCCCGCATCAGAACTTCCACCACCAAGACCACTATTGTACGGAATTTTTTTATCTACATAAATATCAAAGTTTTTATCAAAAGATGGGTTATTTTTCCTTATAAGTTTCAAAGCTTTATGAATCGTGCTTTCAATTTTGTTAAGGTTTTCATCACTGAATTTGATAGTTTCACTAATTGATTCTTCAATTTCTATATTGTCATATATATCAACAGGTGTCATTAGAGAAGATAATTTATGTAAATTGTCTTGTTTTTCAGAAAAAATTTTTAAATTTAGATTTATTTTTGCAGATGTTCTTAAATTCATTTTAATTCCTCCGCAATTAATAAATAATCTTGTGGACTTAAATCAGAGGCACGTAAATTTGAATTTAAATTAAGTTTGCTAAGTTTATCTTCATTAACAATTGAACTTAATGAACTTCGAATCTTTTTTCGTTTCTGCTGAAACGCAGTTTTAGAAATTTCAAAAGCTTTTAACCTAATATCTTCATCAAACAACATTTCTCTTTGAATAGTTACAACAGTTGAGGTAACTTTTGGTTGTGGATANAAGCAATTTTTTGAAACATCAAATTGTATCTTTGTTTCAGTAAACAATTGGAATAAAACAGAAAGCGAACCGTAATCNTTTGTNCCTGNTTTAGCAACCATTCTCTCGCCAACTTCTTTTTGGACCATTACTACATATCTATGGATCACAGGCACTTCCGTAATAAGATTTACTAATAAACGTGTGCCAATGTTGTACGGTAAATTTGAGACAAATATCCACCAAGGACCAGTTAGAGTTTTATAATCAAACTCCATTGCATCCTCATTGTAAATTTCTATATTTGGAATTCCCAAAAACCTTTCGTTTAATACATCTGATGCTGCTTTATCTATTTCGATAGCTTTAATTCTGTAGTTATCTTTAAGTAATTCGTTAGTTAACGATCCAGTTCCTGGACCTACTTCTAAAATTGGATCAGCCAGTTGGCCTTGCACTAATTTTGTAATTTTTCTTGAAATATTTGTATCAATTAAAAAATTTTGACCAAGTTTATATTTTGGTTTATTTTTTAATTTCTCAATCCAAAAATATTCACTCATTGGGTTTCTCGATTCATTACTTTATTTGTGTTTGTAATTGTAATCTTGGAAAGTTCACTAGGAACTAAGTCAACCAGCTCTGCTAGTTTTGCTCCAGTATATTTAATATATGTAGGATTATTTCTTCTACCTTTAAATGGTTGTGGGGCTAGATAAGGAACATCTGTTTCTAAAAGTATCTTATCTATTGGGATGTTTCTTACTGCGGCTTGTAAATCATGTGCGGTATCATAAGTTACAATTCCTGAAATTGAAAAATAGACACCAAGTTCGATAAATTTTTTAGTCCATCTATTACCTCCAGTCCATGAATGCAAAATGATCGGGTTTGTAGTATCTCTACTACTTAAAATATCAAAAACATCTGAGAAGCTATCCCTACAATGAACTATTAAAGGCTTATTTAATTCTTTGGAAACATCTATGTGAAATTCAAAATTCTTAATTTGATTTTCTTTTGATGATAAATTTCTATAGTAATCAAGGCCCGTCTCACCAATTAAATCAGCTTCCTCCATTAACACTTGTAACTCATTTTTTACGTGATCTAGTGAGTCAGCTTCATGAGGATGCAGTCCTGCTGACCAATAAGATTTTTCTGGATAAGTTATTGAAAAATCTTTGGCTTTTAATGAAGATGGTACATCTACACCAGGAATGATGAAGTACTCTAAATTAGATATATCTTCTTCATTTATCTCATCACCCATCAACTGTAAATGACAATGGGTATCTACCCACTTTATATCCTCTAAAGTTTCCATTTTATTCACTACTATATAAGGATAGGATTAAATGAATTTATGAGTAAAGGCAACTTAAGTAAAATTGACAATTTAGGCCGTGTTGTAATTCCTAAATCTGTAAGAAAAGCATTAAACATTGAACATAATGACGAAATATCTATGTATGTTGAGGGTGAAAGCTTAGTTATTAAAAAAAGCAACAAATTATGTTCTTTGTGTGACTCAAATGAAATAAAACATCAAATTGGTACAAAATTTATATGTAATGATTGTGTCAACAATATTAAAGATCTTTAATCTTTTCGTATAATTCATTAACCGACATATCTGTTACGAAAGTTAGACATTTAGCTATTTCTCTTTTTGGCATTTTTTGATCTAACAATATTTTTACAGCAGAGTCAATATCCAAATCTATTTTTTTATCATTTTTTGAAGGACCTATAACTATTGTTATTTCACCTTTCAAGTTATTTGAAATTTGATTTTTTAAACTATTTACTGTCCCTCTGTATATAGTTTCAAATTTTTTAGTCAGCTCTCTGCAAATAACAATCTCTGAATCCAATCCCTCTTTTTCAAAATAATTTAGATCTTTAAGGAGTCTTTTTGGAGATGTAAAACAAACTGATGGCATTTTAGAATTAATCAATTTAATAACAAATTCTTCCTTTTCTTTTCCTGCTTTTGGAACAAAACCTAAAAATTGAAATTCATTCAATTCGAAACCAGAAACTGTTAGAGCTGTCAAAACGCTTGATGGGCCTGGTATAGAAACAATATTATAATTTTTTTGTATCAATTGTTGAATTAATACATTACCTGGATCTGAAATTAGAGGTGTGCCAGCGTCAGAAATTAATGCTACATTCATACCATTACTAAGAGCATTCTCTACTTCACTGACCTTAGATATTTCATTACCAACAAAATATGATTTTAAAGGTGTTGGTATTGAGAAGTTATCAATTAGCTTTTTTGCTCTTCTTGTATCTTCACAATAAATTACATCAACAGAAGCTAATGTTTTCAAAACACGTTCAGAGATGTCTTCTAAATTTCCAATTGGTGTTGGACAAATGAAGAGAGTACTCATGCTTTTAAAAGTCGCTTAATTGGCTACTGATTGAATTTAGTAATTCAAGATCTTGTGATAAAACTATTCTCAAAAATTTTATATCATTAGAAACCCAAAAATTAGTCTCTCCAACGTAGAGTGTGCCCCCAGCTAATAATTCTGAATTGCTAAATCTTGACTGTGAATCTGCCCATAGTAAAAATGCATCATTGATTTCTTGAAGTTCGTTTTTATCATCACCAGTAATCTTTATTGTCATTAAAAGATTTCCAGAATTATCTTCATAGTCTTTCCATACTCCTCCACCTAAACCAACTGCAGCATTTATGGCATTTTTTTGACCTATCTTGTCTTGCATTAAATAAACTAAATCTAAAGACCCAAGACTTCCCTCATCAACCAATGTATATCCATCTACTTCTAAAAGATTTATCATTACCTCTTCATATCTTTCATCTGTAAAAAATTTTTCGGGCTCATAAATTTGCTCTGAAGTTGGAAGAGTATTTAAGCCATCATTTACGTATCTATATAAAGCAGTATTGAGTGCTTCCATTTTGCCATTTTTAAGAATCTCTCTGGCCAAAACTGGACCAAAGTTGTAGTAAAGTTCGGCTGGAATGTAAAAATAGGACGGCAGACTTACCCTACATGTGATGTTGGGAATTTGAGAGTTATATGATTGCAGATCATATGCATCAAATGCACCTGTCCAAATCCCTTGGACATAATCTGCTTGGGCCTCCATTAATGACACAACTCCTGGATAGTATGTGAAATCATCTAGTTGGTCCATTTCTTCATACCATTTATCAGTAGCAAAATGCTGACCTTGAAGTGAGTGAACTAACTCATGAACTACAACACTTTGTTCATATAAGTTTAATTTATTTTGATTTTTCTTAATTGGGACCCTTAAAATTTTATCTAATAAGTTATAAGAGCCTGCTGAGAAACATCTTTGAAATTCAACCTGAAGATTTAATAATTCATCTGGTGACAAAGTATTTAAACCCCACATGTTTTGTGAAAGCACTGCTCTCTCCCACTCACCCTCCTCATAATCTTCTTCAAAATATCAAGATAAGAAAGTGCATTATATTCTTGATAATCACTAAGGGAGTAAAAATGGTATTTTGGATCAGAAGTAAATTCAAGTCCCACCCGTTTTTCAACAAATTTCATTAATTCTTTTATCTGATCTTGCATTTCAATAGGCGGTTCAAGTAGTTCTAACCCAAACTCGTCTAAAGCATACGGCTCTTCTACCACAATAGTAGTTGTTGTGCTCGTCGAAGTTGTTGAGCTCTCTTCAGTTACTTTTTCAGAAGATTCAATAGAAACTTCATCTGATAATGGTTCTGTTGATGAGCATGAAATCAAAATTAACGCCAATAAAGTTAATAAATATTTTCTCATAGGTTTTTAGATTACATGTATTCTATTATTTATAAAAACAATTGGAGGAAAATTGATTAAAGAATTTAGAAATTTTATCAATCGAGGTAATGTTGTTGAACTGGGTGTTGCATTTGTCATGGGTGCTTCATTCAAATCTTTAGTTGATGTATTTACTAAAAGATTAATTGAACCTTTAATAGGTCTAATAATTAATCTCCCTAACCTTGATAATTTAGGACTTTTTGGGGATATTGACCCATCGTCTGGTATGCAGTCAGGAAGTTTTGGGGCTTTTTTAGGTGAGATAATTAACTACACAATTATCGCATTTGTAATGTTTTTAGTAATTAAGGCTTATAACCATTTTGAAGATATGGTGGATGATGAAGAAGTTGACTCTGTCGAAGTATCCGAATCAAAAGAAGTTCAATTATTAAAAGAAATTAGAGACGGCATTAATAAAATTAGTAAATAATTAAGTAATATTAATTAATGACTCAAAGTAACTTAAAACATTTATTTGTTTACTCACAACAGCAAAAGACCAAAGCTAAACGTGGAATTGTATATTCAATTTTAAATAAGCTGTTTGACCTTGCTCCTCCAGTGTTGATTGGTGTTGCTATTGATATTGTAGTTGAGGGAAATGAGTCTTTTTTAGCATCTCTTGGCATACCTGATAGAAGAAGACAATTAGTCATTCTAGCTATTTTAACTTTTATAATTTGGGGACTTGAATCTTTATTTGATTACCTCTCTGCAGTTACTTGGAGAGGAATTTCTCAAGATATAGAACACAGCTTAAGGACTGAAACCTTTAAAAATGTTTTAAGCCTCGATATGAAATATTTTGAAAATAAATCATCTGGAAGACTGATGGCAATTCTAAATGATGATGTGAATCAGCTAGAGAGATTCCTTGATACTGGAGCTAACAAATTATTGCAAACAGCTACAACTGTAATAGTTATAGGAGGAACATTTTTATATATTTCTCCATTGATTGCTACATTCGCATTTATACCAATACCAATTATTATTTTTGGCTCATTCAAATTTACCACAACTATTGCTAGAGATACGAACGAATTAGAGAGTCAATAGAGACCTTAAATTCAAATCTTTCAAACTCAATTTCAGGAATTCTAAATGTTAAAAGTTTTACTAGAGAAGTTAAAGAATTAGAAAGAATTGAAACCTCTTCGAATGAAGTAAAAAGTGCAAATTATCATGCTATAAAATTATCTGCGGCATTTATTCCAATTATCAGAGTTGCAATATTATTTGGATTCACTGCAACTTTATTAATTGGTGGGTTTCTTGCTCTTGACGGAGAGATTAAAGTTGCAACGTACTCAGTGCTGCTTTTTATTACACAAAGACTATTGTGGCCTTTAACAGAATTAGGTGACACATTTGATTTATATCAAAGAGCAATGGCATCTTTCAATAGAATATTCTCACTTAAAAATGAAAGCTCAGAAATTGGTAATGGAGATATAGAATTCAAAAAACTAAAGAACAAAATTGAATTAAAGGATGTTTCATTCTCGTATGTTGAAAACTTTAATGTTTTAAATAATGTTGATTTGACTATTCAAGCCGGAAAAACTACTGCAATTGTTGGCAGTACGGGTTCTGGTAAATCTACTTTAATAAAACTCTTGTTAAGACTCTATGAAATAAATAATGGTTCAATATCTTATGATTCAAATAGTTTAAAAGATATTGAACTTTCGTCGCTTAGAGAAAAGATTGGTTTAGTAAGCCAAGATGTATTTCTATTTGAAGGAACAGTAATTGAGAACATAGCCTATGGGGATTTAAATGCTTCAGAAAGTCAAGTATGGAATGCGGCACAAAAGTCTGAAGCTGATGAGTTTATAAATAATTTGCCTCAAAAGGAAAAAACAATTGTAGGTGAAAGAGGTCAGAAACTTTCTGGTGGACAAAGGCAGAGAATATCAATAGCAAGAGCAATCCTTAAAAACCCTGAAATTTTAATTTTAGATGAAGCTACTTCATCAGTAGATAATGAAACTGAAGCGGCCATTCAAAGATCTCTTGATATTCTTAAAAAAGATAGAACTGTTATTGTTATTGCACATAGGCTTTCAACTGTAAGAAATGCCGACATCATATATGTGTTAGAAAATGGTTCTGTTGTTGAGTCTGGTAATCATGAGTCATTATTAGATATTGAAGGAGTCTATTCTAAACTATGGTCCGTTCAAACTGGAGAAAAGATTTAACCAATCTCTTTTACGATGTGTTCTCCAATAGCCAAAGATGCTGTTGCCGCAGGACTTGGTGCATTTAGAACATGGAGAGATTGCTCTTTTCTTTCAAATACAAAATCATCAATCAGTGAACCATCTTTGCCAACTGCTTGGGCTCGAACTCCAGCAATTCTTGGGGTTAAATCTTGTTTAGTTATATCGGGAATATATTTTAAAATTTCTTTTAAAAAGACATCTTTATTAAGTGATCTATACATTTCAGAAATTCCTGTTGAAAAATATCTTCTACCTAATTTCCACATGCCTGGGTAAAAAATAGTTTTACTAAACTCCGAAATATTAATTTTTGACCAATTATATCCCTCTTTAGCAAATGCTAAAACAGCATTAGGTCCTGCTTCGATTTTATTATCGACAGTTTTGGTCAAATGAATTCCCAGAAAAGGAAGATCTGGATCAGAGATAGGATATATCATACTATTAACAAGATGACTCTTCTCTTCAGCAATTGTAAAGTACTCTCCTCTGAAAGGGATAATTTTTAATTCAGGTTCGACATTATCTAATCGGGCAATATTATCTGAATACAGTCCAGCACAATTAATTAAATATTCAGAGTGGAAAATGGAGTTGTTGCTTTCAAGAATTTTTAAATCATTGTTAGTTTTAATTGATCTAATTTTCTGAAAATATTCTATTGTTCCACCTAGAGATTGAAACTTTGAAGCTAATTTTTTTGTAACTACACCATAATCTACAACACCAGCTTGTGGGACATGGAGAGCTTTATCAAATTTACAGTATGGCTCAAGAGTTAATATTTCTGATTTTTCCAAAACTTTTACATTTTCCATACTTAATTGAGTTGCTCTTTCCTCCAANGAAGATAANTTATTGATATCAGTGTCTACAACAATTTTNCCTTCTAGTCTGAATGGAATATTTTCTTCCTCTAGAAATTCCAGTAACAACNNCCTTCCTCTTATGCATAAATTAGATTTAAATGAATTTGGTTTGTAATAAATTCCAGAGTGAATGACTCCAGAGTTTCTTCCAGACTGATGTTTTCCAGGAGATGTTTCTTTATCTAGAACTAATACATTATTCCCTAAATTTTGAAGTTTCAACGCAACTGATAAGCCTACAATACCAGCGCCAACAACTGCGTGTGTATATACTTTTTTCATTGGTGGAGGTGCGGGGAGTCGAACCCCGGTCCTTCCAAGCTATCTAACAGCTTCTCCGAGTGCATCCGATAACATACGATCAGGCTAGATATCGGAACCTATGGCCTGAAAGGTTTACCTTAGTCTTAGTAGTTAGTCGGTATCCTAACTAAGCATCCCACGTTTCGACGCCATTGCTATCCGAGGTGGGAACCCCGATAGGTGACGAGCAGCGGTTAGGCTGCTAAAGCCAACTTAGGTTTGGCAGTTATATTGTTTTCCTACGTTTTTAACGAGGCCCTAGGACCCTCGACTCGCTACTGAGAGACTCACTTCAAAGTCGAAGCCAGTTCACCCCCATACAGTTTTATTAGCTCTAAAATTATACTTGAGAATTGGAATATTTAAAATATGAAAATTAATAACAATAGTTTTGAATTAAATGATAATTTATCAGTAATTATCGACTCATCTGATAATGACGGATTGATTTTCGTCCCAGGCAATATTGAATTAATAGTTGATATTGAAAATTATTTTGGAAAAATTTCTATAAATAAAATTACAATCTCTCTAGTTGAAAGTGAATTTCAAATAAGTAAAAATAGCATAGAATCACACATACCAAATCTTGATATCAAATTACTAGATCGATATATATTTAAAATTTTGTCTGATAAAGCAGGTCTTGCTTACTCTCCATATACCTACTTTCCAAATTACGACTTTACAGTTTTTGAAAAAGGAAGAAGACCATCAAGTTTAGATTGGTCTATGTTTGCATCGCTATATGTATTTAGTTGTAATGTGCTTCCTCAATCAATTAAAGTTGAGCTTTCACTGGCAAAATTTTTGAGAATTTCTGAAGAAAATTTTAAGAGATTTATGAAAAAAATTCCTCAAGAGTTGTTTAGAAAATCAGGACACATAGATTCAAGAGGCGGAGATATATCTTTAGATGCCGAAAATTTAATTAAAGAATATCTTGGTGAAGACCAAAGTGCCTTTGATAACAATCCATTTTTAAAGTTTTACTCAGAAGTAGATTTTGCCTGAGGTCTGAGCATAGAGTTTATTTTTTTTGGTTTAATCTTCCAAAGTTCTCTACTTTTAATTTTTTCATAATCCCAATCTTGATTTATTTCTCTTCTGTATGGTTTACCTGTATATCTGATAGAGAGTTTATCTATATGATCATCTGCTAATTTTTCAGAAATTATTTCTATCACTTCTCCCCTAATCTCCCAACTTGAATACATTGCTGTTGGATGAAAAACTACTAAAGAAATATATGCGTTGTTTCTTATATTTTCTGTTTTTTTTCTATCTTTTTCCGTATTAATAATTATGAAATTATCTTGATAATCAACCCACATAAGATGTGTTTGGATTTCATAATCATCCAAGTGAGTTGAAATTGCACAGAAAGCATTACTATCAATTGCTTCCTTAAGTTCTTTTGAAAGTTGCATACAGTTTCATTTTAAGTAAAAATAGAAATATGGCTTTCATAAAATTATTTGATTTTAAAAATTCAACTGGACTTTTAAAAAAAGAATACGAAAAAGGCTTAAGAAGAGCTGGAAGAATTTGGAATGTACTAACAATACAGTCACAAACTCCAGAAATACTTAGAGACTCAATGCGTCTCTATAATTCAACAATGTTTGGAAATTCAAATGTTTCACGCTTTGATCGCGAATTACTTGCAGTAGTTACTTCAATTTCTAATGAGTGTGAATATTGAATAAGAGCGCACTTATATGATCTCCGGTCGGAGACNAAAGATCAAAATTTAGTNGATGAAATAGCTGCTAACTGGAAAGAAAGCNGTTTAACAGATCAGCAAAAAGCTATCTGCTATTTTGCTGAAAAATTAACTCTTAGTCCTTGGAAAATTGATAAATCGGACGTACAAAAAATAAAAAATTTTGGCTATATTGACAAAGAAGTTTCAGAAATAGTTCAAATAATTTCTTATTTTAATTACATAAATAGAGTGGCTGATGGGCTTGGACTAGAACCAGAAGATTTTATAGACAAAAAAGGGTACAAAAAATAATTCTCTTTAATTGAAGATAGTATCCTTTTAACATAAGTTATATGAATCAAACTATAAAATCTTCAATTTTGCTAATCGGTTTGCTTGGTTTTAGTTTTTTTGCTTTTAATTTTTTAAATGATTCAATTAATCCTCAAAGCGAAACTCCAACAATTGAAACAATTGTAACTTCAACAACCATCCAACAAAAAATAGAAATTGATGAATTTAATACACTAGATATTAGCTTGAAAGAGTTTATTGACAATGAACTACTCTCAATTAGTGACGATTGTATAAAGTTTGGTTCGTGGTTCAGCCTTACGGAAAATTGTCTTGAAGAATGGCTGTTTGTACTAAATAATATTGACGAACAAAGTTTAACCTTCACAACCCATTACACGTATGCTAAAGATTATTTTATGTCTAACTATCAAAACTTAGAAGAAAAAGACATTGAAAATATACTTGAATCTTTAAGCATTGAAACAGATCTCGCTGTTTGGAATGAAAAATTGATAGAGGTTACAAGTGTTTTGAATATAAAAAAAAGCCAAGAAGAAGAAACAACAGCGATTTTTCTAACTGATACAGTAATTAATAATTCAAAAAACCTAGGGACATCAGAGCTAGAGAGTGGTTGCATAGATTCAACATTAATTAATGAAGATTCTGAAGATGAGTGGGTGCTACTTGATAATGTAAACTCGAGGGATGAGGAAAAATTAAATTATGCTGTAAAAATTGAACCTTCATTGGGTCTTGATCCACTGTGTATCAAGAATCTTTTGTTTCTTATATTAAATAATGACACAGGTTGGACAAATATTACTGAAAAACAATTTCAGTTAACAAGTGTTGAGGAAAGTGACTATGTCTACATTTTGCTTCACCAGAAAAAACTGATGAGATATGCGCACCTATTGAAACAAATAGCATTTACTCATGTAGGAAAGAACAAAATATTGTACTTAACTTTTTTAGATGGAAAAACGGTGCTGCAGATTTTAAGAATGATATGGAAACATACAGAATCTACCTAATTAATCATGAAACCGGACATATTCTTGGCTGGGGACACGTAGGTTGTCCAAAAGAAGGAGCTATTGCTCCTGTCATGATGCAGCAAAGTAAGGGAACTGAAGGATGCATTCCATATGGGTGGCCTGCTTACGAGACAATAAAAAGCAAGTTTAATCGTTAAGAAAAAGTTATTGGTGCCAGCCTAAACAACTAATTCGTATTTTCATTATTGTATTTTTTCAAAACTAATACAACAGATTTTTTAAAAATTTAAAGAGCTACTGAATCGTCTCCAGCTAATATTTTTTTTATATTTTCTACAGTGTCTAAACCAGCTTTTAATTGTGCCTCATTTGTAGACGCTCCAATATGTGGAGTAGTAATTAAATTAATGTCTGAAAAATTTTCTATATTATTGGGTGGTTCTTCTGAATAAACATCAAGACCTGCACCGAATAATTTTTTTAATTTTAGGAGTTCAACTAGATAATCCTCATCAACAACTCCACCTCTTGAGGTATTTATTAATATTGCACTCTTTTTAAGTAAATCAAGTTTTTCTTTTGAGATTAGATTCTCTGTTTCTTTTGTTTTAATTACATGTATTGAAACTACATCTGAAGTGCTTAATAATTGGTCTAGTTCTAAACTTTTTTCTGGTCCATCCCAATCTTTGACATAAGGGTCGTAAAAAGCAATTGACATACCAAAGCTTTTCATTCTCTCGGAGACTAAACGTCCTGCTTTCCCGTACCCTACAATTCCAAGTTGTTTTCCAGATAGTTCCATTCCGATGAACTCTTTTCGATTCCACCAACCTTCTTTTAAATGAATATCTGAAAGATTAATTTTTCTTGCGGCATTAATAATTAATGCAATAGTGAGCTCAACAACAGAAATCAAATTTGCTGTTGGGGAATTGGTCACTTTAATGTTCTTAGACTTTGCGAATTCTACATCAATGTTGTCAACCCCTACTCCGCACCTTGCAATTATTTTTAGGTTATTTGCTTTTTCAATTACTTCTTTTGTTAATTGAGTAGAGCTTCTAATAACTGCAATTTCTGCATCATTAATTTCTGAAACTAAATCCTGATCTTTTGAATCAGATGCAGAGATGTCTATACATTTACCAAGTGATTGGAGTTCTTCTAAAACTTTGCTATTTAATGTATCGCAAATAAGTATTTTCATTATTTGATTTCTAATTTTTTTAAAGCCATTTCATGTATTTCCTTCGATGCAGAAGCCAAAACATATACATTACTTTGATTAAAATCTAGCTTTTTACCCTCCCAATCTGTCATGATACCACCAGCTCCTTCTACTATTTTGATTAGTGGTAAATAATCATGAGGTGAGGTTAGTCTTTCAGCGACAATATCGACATGCCCACTAGCAAGCAAGCCATAATTATAACAATCACTTCCTGTTGTTGTGACTTTTACGGATTGCTCCAGTAATTGATAAGCTCTCCACTTTTTCATTCCAAATTCATGACTGGAAGTTGTTGCCATGACGGCATCTTTTAAATTATCTACAGCTTTGCATCTTGTAATTTTATGATTCACTTTAGTTTCATATGAACTAAACGAAGTCCATCTTTCTCCTAGAGCTGGACAATCTATTACGCCTCCAATCAATTCATCATTAATTACTAAGGCTACAAGAGTTCCAAAGTCACGCTTTCCGGCAACAAAGCTTCTTGTACCATCAATTGGATCTATATACCATGTGATATTTTCTGAACCCTCAAAATCATCTAATTCTTCTCCGATGATTTTGTGACTTGGATATTTTTCAAAAATTTTATCTCTAATAAATTGCTCTATATCCTCATCAGCTTTTGTCACAGGACTAGAATCTCCTTTAAGAGTTAGATCTCTAATTTTTCGAAAATAATTTAATGCAATTTCACCTGATAAATCTAGTATTTCATTTACAAACTGTTCAAATTCAATATTTTTATCAATCACTACTTACCACTTATTTAAATTAAAGGTTATTTTATATTAATTAAAATATCTTACGACTGATTAACAAAAATTATTATATGTAATTTAATTCTTTTAGCTTATTTTCAAGATCAATATCTGTTGGTTCAACCAAAAACGACCCATCTTCAAACACAATAGTAGGTATTCTTCTTTGACTAACTTGTAAAGATTTGATATATTCGTTTGCAACTTGATCTACATCAACATTAATTTCATTAAAATCAACATGAAATTTCTTCAAGAGAGCTTTTGACCTTACACAGTCTCCGCACCAGTCAGTAGTATAAAAATCTATTTTCATTTTATGAATTTCCCTGAAGCGGGTCGAGCAATATAGTTAGCAGGTCACTTATTCCTGCCAAGCTTTGAAAAGCTGTCTCAAGTGAGATCACTGTATCAACCGCAACCTCTAACTTAGGTAGCAAAGATTGGATATCTGCAATAACCGTTAAAGCATTATCAACTTCTGTAGACAAAGTTTGTAACTCTGAATATAGGAAATACCCAGCACCTATAAATAGGGTTAAAAGAACTATTTGGAAAAAAAGAATTAATTTAAGCAATTTAGATTAGTGCTGAAACTTTTTCTTTTATGACTTCTTTTGGTTGTACACCAACGAATCTCTCTTTAACTTCTCCGCCTTTAAGCATTACAACTGTAGGTACACCCATAACACCATTTGCTCCGGCAATTTCTGGATGTTGGTCAACATCAAGCTTAACAAACTCTACTCCATCAACTTCACTTGATAGTTCTTCCAAAATAGGGCTTAAAACTTTACAAGGACCACACCATGTAGCATGAAAATCAATTACGACTGGGGCTTCAGAACTTAATAATTCATTATATTCTTGAGCATTTATATCTTTCATTTATCTCCTTAATTGCTTACTTATTTTATAACCTTTGGATTTATACAAGTAACTTTCTGTGACAAATAAATTAAAATTTTCTTTATAATTGAACACATGAACAATGTAATTGTCTCTCCACACTATTTATCAACAGAAATTGGTTCAACAATTTTTCACAAGGGTGGTAATGCTGTTGACGCAGCAATATTGACAAATCTCGTCCAAGGAATAGTTGCTCCAGAGACTTGTGGAATCGGAGGAGATTTATTTGCACTTATTTGGGTCCCAGGCAAAAATAAACCAGAATTTCTTGATGCATCTGGCTATTCAGGAAGCAATGTTGACCAAGGCTTACTGCCAAATTATGAACGTATACCTTTAAATCACCCTTTATCAGTAACTGTTCCAGGTGCTGTTGCAGGGTGGAGAGAGTTAAGTAATAAATATGGAAATATTCCTATTGAAGAGATTTTAGAAATTGGAATAAACCTCTGTCATGAAGGATTCAAAATAAGTAAAGAGTTATTTAATTCTCTAAATATTCATAGTGAAGAATTGAGTGGGCAAAACTCTGGATATTCATTTTATAGAGATAATCAACCCTACAGTATTGATACATTAATCAGAAGACCTCAGCTTGGAAAGACTCTGGAGTTGTTAAAAGAGCACGGACTCGAATATTTTTATAATGGTGACATTGCCAAAGAGATTTCTAATTCTGTAAAAGGTTTCCTAACTAAAGAAGATTTATCAAGTTATAAAGCTATCTGGAGAGAGCCACTTCATCAAAAAATTTATGGATACGATGGCTGGACTAGCCCACCGAGTACACAGGGATACTTAACTCTAAGCGCTTTAAAAGGTTTTGAAATGATTAATAATAAAGATGACTATCTACACACATTAATTGAGTCTTATAGAATTTTTGCATCAGACAGAGACAATATTACCTACGATTATCAAGGAAATGATCAAAAGTTTTTAGGTACTGATGATCAATATATCAGAGATAAAGTAAGCCTTTTTGACAAGAATGCTGCAGGAAAATATAATTTTCCGAATCCTCATGGAGGAGGGACTGCTTACATGAGTGCAGTTGATGAAAATGGACTAGGTGTTTCATTAATTCAATCAAATTTTTATGGAATTGGCAGCAGAATTGGTGTGGGAAGTTATGGATTTTTTCTTCACAACAGAGGATGCGGATTCAATCTCATCAAAGGTCATCCAAACTGTTTAGGTCCCAACAAAAAGCCTTTACATACTTTATCACCAACAATATGGTCTAAAGATGGTTCATTAGATTTTATTACTGGAACTAGAGGGGGGCGTTATCAACCCCAGTTGCTTGTTCAAACCATACTTCCTTATATTCTTGGAGAAAGTAGTTTCGAAGAGATTATGGAAAAACCTAGATGGACCATAGAGTATTTTGGATCTAATACTTCTTCCAATATTAAGTTTGAATTCTTAAATGAACCTGAAATATCTCGTCTAAAAGAAAAAGGACATGAAATTTCAGTAGAAAACAAACTTATAGGTGGATACGGTCCGATTTCAACAATTTTTAAAAATTCTGATAAAAATTTTATTGGAGTACCAGACATCAGAGTAGGTACAGAAAAAGCATTTAATAATTCTTAATTTCTTTCGAATGTTCTTTATTAAGAATTTTCTTTCTTTTGTCGTAATCTTTTTTACCTTTAGCTAAAGCTAATTCGATTTTAATATATCCATTTTTTTCAAATACCTTAGTAGCAATTAAGGTATACCCTTTTTGAGACAAAAGTCCGATAAGTTTTTTAATCTCACCTTTATGTAAAAGAAGTTTCCTCTGCGACTTTGGATTATAATCTGAATTATCAGAATATTTATAAGGTTCGATATTCATTTCCATGATATACGCTTCCTCTTTATCAATACTTGCAAAAGCATCTACTATTGAAACACCACCACTTCGAATACTTTTTGTTTCAGGTCCTGAAAGAACGACCCCTGCTTCGTAGAAATCTAAAAACTCATATGAATTTCTGGCTTTTCGATTTTCAGCAAATACTTTCATCAGTCAAGGAAACAATATGGATTGACTCTTCCTCGAGAAGTAGGGTCAAGATAAGCAAGGGAGCAATTTGCTGAACTCGGATTTCTTAGTCTTGTTTCAAAATGAAGATGGGGTCCTGTAGTCCTACCAGTAGTCCCAATAGTGCCTATTTGATCTCCAGTTATAACAGTTTGACCTACACTAACTAGTATTTTGTCCATATGAAAATATAAAGTTGTCATCCCACCACCATGATCAATAAATACAGTTCTTCCTGCATTTCCATAATATCTTGCAAGTATTACAACTCCACCACCTGCAGCATAAATAGGCGTCCCTCTAGAAGCTGCAATATCAATCGCACCATGAAAGCTTGTAGTACCGCCTAGTCTTCTCCATTTATAACCACTTGAAACATAACCCGTTTTGACTGGCCAAGAAAGTTTATCTGGAGCAACACCACCAGAGCTACTTAGCCTTTCAATATCGGCTTGAATTGCATCCTCAAGCTTTTCAAGGTCAGCATGTTCCTTATCTAATTTTTCAAGTTCTTTATTTGCTTGATTTAATAAACTTTGTGCGTTTTGCCTTGCCCTAATTACTTGAGCTTTTTTAGACTCTACTAGCTTTTTCTCTCGCTCAACTGCTTCTTTCTTATCTTCAATCTCTTCTGCAAACTCCTCTGCTTCAATGGAAATTTCATTTTTTCTTTCTTCTTCATTTTGGAGGTTAGTTACTATTTCAACCCTTTCTTCCTCACGTTGAGTCAAAAACTCTGTTTGATTAGAAGCTAAATTTTCAAGCGCATTTAATTGTTCAATAATTTCATAAGCTGAGTCAACTACAGTAGAGGCATATCCTAACGCAACTAAGAAGGTGGATAGCTCATCTAGCTCAATAAATAAAGCAGTTGTAGGGCTCATGACTCCATTTATGTAAAGACTTACAGCTTGATCTTGCAGTCCTTCATCTGCAACTATAAGTTTTTTTTGTGTTTCAAGTAACTCATCTGTTACTTCTGACATCTCATTTTTGATTCTTCCAAGTTTTATTTGTTCATTAACAATATTTTCTTGAACAGCTGCTAAATCATTTAATGAGAAATCATAATTTTCTAATGCCTTTTCCAACTCTCTTTGAACTAATGTCAATCTACTTTGCACTTCTGCTAATTCACTATTGACTTGTGCTAAATCTTTATCATTTGCAATTATTGCCTTTTCTAAATCTGTTCTTTCTCCTTCGTATTTGCTTATTTGTTCAGCAATTGCTTGTAGTTGTTTTTCAACTTCAATTAATCTGTCTTCTGCAGTAATTGCACTCAAATCATTTGGAAATATAAAAGAAGTAAAGAAAAAAATGGGAGTAAGTAATAAGACAATTTTTTTAATCATTTAAAGCTTTTCTAATTCCAACAAATGAAGCAAATAAACCGAAAATTAGTGAAAACATTAATAAAGAAAGAGTGAGGAATATCAAGTAATCATCAGATATATTTATATCAAAAATACTATCAGCAACTACAGAGCTTTTAGAATATTCTATTAATGCCCAACCAAAACCAACAGCAATGCTTGTTCCAATCAAAGACTCTACTACTGCTTCAAATATGAATGGTAATCTAATGTAAGTTGAGGAAGCCCCAATAAGTCTCATTATTTTTATTTCTTTTTTCTTAGAGTAAGCAGCTAGCCTTAAGGTGTTTATAATCAATATAAAAGCCGCAAAACCAATAAGTAGTGCAAAAGCAGAAGCAGAAATAACAAGTGTATCTGTGAGGCTCAAAAGTCTTTCAATTGCTTCTCCAGAAGTTCTAATCTCTTTTACAGCTGGATTGCCATCTAATCTTTCAATTATTAATTGATAGTCTGATGGATTATTTAAATTTATTCTTAGTGATGCAGGTAAAATTTCATAATCTACTTCAGCCAAAAGTTCTGGCTGATCTCTAAATAAAACTTTAAACTCTTCTTTTGCTTCAGGTTTAGAAAAATAATCAACAGTCCTTACTTCTGGATAGTCTTCAAGTGATGTTTCTAATTGTTTATGTGCTGTAGTGGTCACTCTATCATCAAGAAACACAACAACATGAATTCCATTCTGCCAACGGAGAGTATTGTTTTCAACAATAGATCTTGCTGACAAAGTTGTAAATACAAGAAAGCTAGAAACTAAAACAGCAATTATTGTAGCAAATACAAGAAGTGGAGTTCTTCTCATATTTAATAAAGTATTTTTTAGGACGTAAGAAAATTTACCCATAATTACCTAACAATATAGCTACCATCTAATTCGTCTCGTACTATCTTTCCATCTGATAATTCTAGAACTCTCTTTTTTCTTCTATTAACAATTGAGGAATCATGTGTTGCCATAATAACTGTAGTTCCTGCTCTATTTATTTTTTCTAATAAAGACACTATTTGAATACTTAAATCTGGATCAAGATTTCCAGTAGGTTCATCACACAATAGAACTACAGGATTATTTGCTAGTGCTCTAGCTATGCTTACTCGGGTTTGCTCTCCGCCAGATAATTGTCCTGGATACTTATAGGCATTTTCATTTAACTCAACTAAATCAAGAAGCGTATTTGTTTTTGCATCAATCTCTTCAGGCAAGCTTCCCATTACTTCTAAAGCAAAAGAAATATTTTCAAAGGTGTTCCTGTTTTCTAATAACTGCGGTTCTTGTGTGACTATTCCAATTTTTCTTCTTAATAAAGGAATTTTCCATTTAGGTAATTTTGAAACATCAATATTAGCAACTTCAATTTCCCCTTTTGTAGCAATATATTCTTTATAAAGTAATTTTAAAAAAGAAGACTTACCACTTCCAGAATGTCCTACTAAATAAACAAACTCACCTTGTTCAACTTTTGTAGAGATATTAGATATAGCTACACTTCCACCTTGAAATACTAAAGATACATTTTTTAAACTAATCATTTTTTCCCTGTCTTCGCCATTTTAGATACTCTTTGATAAATATGGAAATATCTCCATCCAGAACATTTGAAATATTGCCAACTTCAGTATTACTCCTAGCGTCTTTCACTTGTTGATAAGGTTGCATAACATAAGATCTAATTTGTCGACCCCAGCCAGCTTCGTGTTGGTCTCCTCTTATATTATTAATTTTAAGAAGTTCTTCTTCTTTTTGCTTAAGAATTAGTTTTGTTTTTAATAATTCAAGGGCTCTATTTTTATTTTGCAATTGTGACCTTTCAGCCTGGCAAGCAACTACTAAACCTGATTCAATATGTGTAATTCTAACTGCCGAATCAGTTGTATTCACATGTTGGCCACCAGCACCCGATGATCTGTATACATCTACTCTTATTTCATCATCTTGAATTACTATGTCCTCATTGTGTTCAATTAGTGGTACGACGTCTACACCTGCAAAACTGGTATGTCTTCTTTTATTGCTGTCAAAAGGGCTAATCCTAACAAGTCTGTGTACTCCTCTTTCACTTTCTAAAGTTGCATAAGCTCTGTATGAATCTACTCTGATTGATGCTGATTTTATCCCAGCTTCTTCACCTTGTGAAATTTCTTCAATTTGATATTTCATATCTTGACTAGATAAAAATCTGGTATACATTCTAAATAATATTTCTGCCCAATCGTGTGCATCTACTCCCCCAGCACCAGCATTGATTGATATCACTGCATTTAAATCATCATATTCTTCAAAATATAGGGCTTCATTTTCAATTTCCTCAATCATTACCTCAAAGTTGTTTATTTCGTCTATGAAATCGTTTTCATTTAAATTCTCTTCTCCTGTAATTAGTATTAAATCTTTAATATCAGATAAATTTGCTTCTAAATCTTCTAAAGAAGAAACCAATTTTTCTATCGTAGAAGCTTCAATTGATACTTTTTGTGCACGTTGAGGGTTATTCCAAAAATTTTTTTGATTTATTTCAATGTTTAAGTCTTTTAACTTTTTTACTTTATTTTCAAAGTCAAAGATACTCCTTAGCAGAAGCAAGCCGTTCGTTAAATAAAGATATTTTTTTTAGGATTTCTTTATACATTTATCAACCAATCCGCATTTTTTAAATTTTTTCCCTGAACCACAATAGCAAGGGTCATTTCTGCCTATTTTATCTTTAGCAATTACCTTATCTTTTACATTATCATCAATATTTTTTTCTTTTTGAACAATAAAAGTTTTATCAAAATTTAATAAAATCCTTATTACTGAAAACTTAACATTATTAATCAATTCTTCAAAAAGATCATATCCCTCATTTTGATACTCAACTAATGGATCTCTTTGCCCCATTGCTCTCAAGCCTATTCCCGATCGTAGATAATCCATTTCAGATAAATGATCTTTCCATGACTGATCGATAAATGACAGAGCTGAACCCCTTGCAAGTCTCCAAAAATTTTCTTTATCCTGATTTTCATTGTCATAAAAAAGATTTTCAAGATCTTTATAAATATCCAAATCGTCATTTATTTCTAAATTTTTAAGAAATTTACTTCTTACTAAGTCGCTTAATAGTTCACCCAGCTCATTTTCAACAAGCTCATTGAAGTGTTCTAGGTTATCATAACTCTTTTTAAAAGACTCAATGTTGTTTGCAACTGTTTCTAAAACATCTGATAACCAGCCTTCTATCAAGCTACTAATATTTTCAGATCGTAGCAGCTCTCTTCGCCATTTATAAATAACATCTCTTTGCTGATTAAGAACTTGGTCAAACTTTAGTACATTTTTTCTTATTTCAAAATTTAATGACTCCACTTGAGCTTGTGCTCTTTCAATACTTTTAGTAACCATCGATTGTTCAATTCTCTCATCATCAGGTAAATTTAGTTTATTCATTATTGATTCTATTCTTTCACCCTGAAATCTACGCATGAGCTCATCTTGTAAAGAAATATAAAACCTAGATTCACCTGGATCTCCTTGTCTACCAGATCTACCCCTTAACTGATTGTCAATCCTTCTTGATTCATGTCTTTCCGTTCCAAGAACATAAAGACCTCCAAGAGAAAGGACTTTTTCTTTTTCTTTTTCTACGTTGTCTTCAAGTTCTTTAATTTTAGATATTAAATAATTTGGATTTTCTAGCTTTTCTTCTTTTATTTGAAGTTGTAATGCCATCTCATCAGCATTACCTCCAAGCTTTATATCTACTCCTCTACCTGCCATGTTTGTTGCTACTGTTACAGCGCCTAACTTTCCTGCTTGAGCAATAATATTGGCTTCTTGTTCGTGATTTTTTGCATTAAGTACATTATGGATAATTCCTTTAGAGGTTAATATTTTTGAAATTTCTTCTGAGGCTTCAACTGATACTGTGCCAAGCAATATTGGTTGTCCGTTTTGATTTCTGATTCTTATATCTTCAATTACAGCTTCTAATTTTGCCTTATTGGTTTTATAAACTGCATCTTGCTGATCAACTCTTTGTACTGGAAGATTTGTTGGTATTTCAACTACTTCTAAATTGTAAATTTGAACAAACTCTTCCTCTTCGGTTTTTGCAGTACCTGTCATTCCAGCAAGGTTTTCGTACATTCTGAAATAGTTTTGATAAGTTATAGAAGCAAGAGTTTGATTTTCATCTTGTATTTTTACGTTTTCCTTTGCTTCTAATGCTTGATGAAGGCCATCCGAATATCTTCTTCCTTCAAGTACTCTGCCTGTAAATTCATCAACAATTTTTATTTGTCCATCCCCAATTATGTAATCCACATCTTTTAGATAAATTGTTTTAGCTCTTAAGGTTGCAGTTAAATAGTGAATAAAATTTGTTTTAGTATTTTCGTATAGATTGGATATACCTAGCTTTGATTCTACATACTCAACTCCGAGTTCAGTTGTGTGTACCTGTTTTTTAGCTTCATCAATTTCATAATGAATATCTCTTTTCATTCCCTTTACGATTTTTGTAAATTCTGAATACCACTTTGTAGAATCGCTAACTTTGCCTGAAATAATTAAAGGAGTTCTTGCTTCATCGACCAATATTGAGTCAACTTCGTCAATTACACTGTAAAATAACTCTCCTTGTACAAGTTGTTCTCTAGAGATAGCCATATTATCCCTTAAATAATCAAATCCGAATTCATTATTAGTTCCGTAAGTAATGTCTTTTTTATAAGCTTGATTTTTTTCTGCAGGATCTTGGTTTGAATGTATTAATCCCACTTCAAGTCCCAGAAAATTATAAATTGGACTCATCCACTCTGCATCCCTTTTTGCTAAATACTCATTAACAGTGACAACATGTACCCCTTTTTTAAATAATGCCATTAAAGAAATAGGTAATGTTGAAACTAAAGTTTTTCCTTCTCCAGTTTTCATTTCGGCTATTTTATTTCTTAGTAAGACCAACCCTCCAAAAAGCTGTACATCATAATGTCTTTGGCCAAGTGTTCTTTTCGCAGCTTCTCTAATATAAGCAAAAGCTTCAACTTCTATACTTTGAGGATCTCCATTGAGTTTTTTTGATAATTCTTGAAAGTTTAATTTTATTTCTTCATCAGAAAATAATTCAAATTCTTTTTCCTTATCATTGATGGCTTGGACCACATCGTTAAGTTCTGAAACAAGCTTTCCACTTCCAACAGATAAGACTCTTTTAAATATACTCAAATTTAGTTAGTACCGTGCTCCCATGAGTCAAGATATTTAATTTGTTCCTCAGTAAGGACCTCTAACTCACCACCCATGAGTCCCAATTTAGTTGCAGCTATCTTTATATCCACTTCTTTTGGCAATGTATATACTTTTGATTCTAGAGTTTTATAATTGTCTTTTATCCACTCAGCTGCAAGAGCTTGATTTGCGAAAGACATATCCATAACTGATGCAGGATGTCCAGTTGCTGCAGCTAAATTTACAAGCCTTCCTTCAGCAAGAACTAGAATTTCTTTATCATTATATTTATAACTATCAACATGTTCTCTCACTCTTTCAACGCTTGAACTATGCTCTTTGAGTGCTTTAAGATTTATCTCAACGTCAAAATGACCCGCATTTGCAAGTGCAACTCCATCTTTCATGACGTCAAAATGCTGTTTGTCTAACGCATGCATATTGCCAGTAACTGACACTATAACATCAGCAATTTTTGCAGCATTAACGCTAGATTTTACTTCATAGCCATGCATTAGAGCTTCTAAAGCCCTGACTGAATTTGGTTCAACAACTGTAACTTTAGCCCCCATACCATAGGCCCTCTCAGCGACTCCTTTACCACAATCACCAAATCCAATGACTACAACATTTAGTCCTGCAATAAGTAAATCTGTGGCCCTAACAACACCGTCCATAGCACTTTGACCGGTACCAAATCTGTTGTCAAACAGGTGTTTAGTATCTGAATCATTCACAGCGACAACTGGAAACCTTAACTTATTATTTTTTTCCATTGATTTAAGCCTTATCACTCCCGTTGTAGTTTCCTCCATTGAACCCATTACAGGCAAATCAGCTCTATCAGTATGAAGTAAAGAAACTAAATCAGCTCCATCATCCATTGTTATGTCTGGTTTGGTATCTAATACAGAATTAAGATGTTTGAAAAATTCTTCATTACTTACACCGTGTATTGCGTGAACCTCTACACCACTATCAGCAAGATAGGCTGCTACGGAGTCCTTAGTTGATAGAGGGTTAGAAGCACATAGTGCGACATTTGCGCCTGCGGATTGCAAAGTTAACATTAAATTAGCAGTTTCTTTAGTGACGTGCATACATGCACCAATATTCAATCCTTCTAAGGGTTTTCTTTTTGCAAAATCAAGTTTTATATCTTCCAAAACCTGCATTTGTCTTTGAGCCCAATTGACCTCATCTTTTCCAATTTCGGCTAATTTAGAATCTTTTATTGTTGACATATTTGTGTTTATCCTTTTAATAATTTTTTTAGCTTTTCAATAGAGGTAATGTCATATGGATCAATATTTAAATTATCAGCCATATAAACACTTACCAAATCACCTATTAATGTTAAATGAAATAAATTACTAATGATATTTTTTGAAGATATATTCTCAATTTCAGAAATATCAACTTTATCACCAATAATTTCTTTTGTTAATTCAAATCTTTTACTAATTTGAGAATTTTCTTTTGAAGATCTCAAAAATAATAACTGATAATCTTTTTTAGAACCATCTTTGTTAGCTTCCCAAGAAAGTATTTCATTATGGTGCACCTCAGGCATATAACCAACAAAAGCTTTAGATTTTGCATTTTCGTTAATTTGAGTCTTCCATCGTTGAGCAACTAAATATGTGAGTGGTGTACCTCCATAAATTACAGAAGTCTTAGAGTTTATCTCTTTTGAAATCTGTAAAGCTTGTGAAATTAACTCGTTTTCTGATTGGTTTGCTAAAATTTCATTTAAATAATTTCCTGCTTGATTGCATATCTCTAGATAATCTACACCTATATCAGGAGATACATAATGCATCACTGCTTTAGTCATTAATCCAAATGCTGCTCTGGGTTGAAGTCCATCTGGGACTTTTACAAATGGTTTATTATGTTCTATCGCTAACTCTAACAACCGTCCACCACTTGAAATTACTGACCAATCTAAATTATATTTAATAGCATCATTAACAGCTTCGACTGTTTCTTCTGTGTTTCCAGAATAAGAGATAAACAGACACTTTGGCTTTCTTTGAGCAGTCACCTCTGGTATTCCATAGGCTTTTCTAACTTCAACATTGATTTGAGTAGTTTCGTTTAAAACTAATTTTAAAACATCTCCAGACACACCAGAACCACCCATACCAACAATTAATAAATCTTTGTAAGATTGAACTTCGAAATCCTTTGAGGTTTCTAATTCTTTTTTTAATTGATTACCTAAGTCAAGTACGTGTTCAATCATTATTCTTTATATGGTAGTTGAAATTTTTTCTAAAACTTCATCAAGTATTTTTTGAGATGGAGCTTCTATATTTACTCTTAATTTTGGTTCAGTGTTTGAGCCTCTAACATTAAACCAAAAGTTTTCATCAAAATATGAGAGACCATCAAGTTCATCAAAATCACCAGTAAAAACTGTTTTAATTTTCTCCAAAGATCTTTCTACATCTTCAACTTCAAAGTTGATTTCTCCAGATGATGGAGGGAAATTGTACTGATCAAACATACTACTAACTTTCTCTCCTCGCTCAGAAATAATTGTCATAAACATTAAAAGAGTAAGTATTGCGGAATCAGCAAAATAATTATCCTTATAGTAAAAATGAGCGCTATGTTCACCACCAAAATCTGCTTCAAGTTCTTTCATCATTGCTTTAATATTTGAATGACCCACCTTACATCTAAAGAGAGAAATATTTTTTGAATCAAGTATCGATAAAGCATGCGGTGACACATTAACATTGTGCACAACTTTTAAATTATCGTTATTTTCAGATAAGTAATCTGCAATTAATGTTGTCATCATACTTCCAGATACAACTTTTCCAGTATCATCAATAAAGACTGCTCTGTCTGCATCTCCATCAAAAGCTACCCCAAAATCTAATTTTTTTTCTTGAACGAGTTTTATGACCTCTTTCAAGTTGTCTTTATTTGATGGATCAGCAGGATGATTTGGGAAATTTCCATCAACTTCCATATAAAGCTTTTCACATTCAAAGTTGTAAATTGTTGATAAATCTTCAAATATCGCACCTATTGCTCCATTTCCTCCATCAACTCCAAATTTTATTTGGCTATTTACTTTTTCAGGTTTTACTAGTTTCTTAATATGTTCAAAATATAAATCTAATTCATTGCTTGTATTTAAATTTAAATTGCTTATTACCCCATGGTCTATATTTTTAATATTGTTTTTAATTTCTAGAAGACCTGAATGCTCTCCTATAGGCACTGCTCCTGAATTGCAAAGTTTCAATCCATTATATTCTTTAGGGTTGTGAGAAGCAGTGATGACAATTCCAGGTAATTCAAGAAGTCCCGATAATGAATATACAACATCTGTTGGTACAAGACCAACATACAAAACTGACTTACCACTGATTGATATACCAGATGCAACTGCATTTAACATTTCCATATTGGATAAACGTCCGTCATGACCGATCAAAATTGTTTCTGAATCAACAAATTCTGCGAAAGAATATCCAATTTTATAAGCATCTTGTAAAGATAAGGTATCCCCAAAAACACCTCTAATATCGTAGGATTTAAAAATAACATCTAGATTATTACTCATTACACAATTATTGTACTCTTGATGGAATCAAAGTTTAACTATAAGAATTATTCAATAGTAATACCTATTTACAACGAAGAGGTAATACTTGAAGAATCTACAAACGCAATTTTTTCATTGTGTAAAAGTATGGGGATAGATTTTGAAATTATTTTTTCAGAAAATGGATCTACTGATAATACAAAGAAAATTGCTAATGAGTTAATTAGTAAATACTCTGAGATAAAAATTATATCAATTCCAAGACCAAACTACGGAAATGCATTAAAAGCTGGATTTGAATTAGCAAAAAATGATTTAGTTATTTCATTTGATATCGATTATTATTCAGAATCTTTTTTACGTGAAGCTTTAATGCTTGATAGCAAATATTCATCTATAACAGCTTCCAAAAGACTTGGATCTTCTGAAGATGGGAGAAGATTTGTTAGAAGGTTAGCAACTAATTTTTTTGTAATTCTATTACGATTATTGTTTGGAACAAAACTAAGTGATACTCACGGAATGAAAGCAATCAAAAAAACAGAAATTGAAAAATTTGTTCCACAAGTTATTTCGACACAAGACATTTTTGATACTGAATTATTATTAAGAATAGAAAAAAACGGTGGCAAAATAAAAGAGATACCTGCAAAAGTAAATGAAATTAGACCTAGTGTTTCCTTGATTTATAAAAGGATCCCAAGAACAATAAAAAGTTTAATTAAGTTAAGAATTATTTTCTATAAAGAATCTTTAAAAACAAAAAATTTATAAATCAAATATTTGAACGGAAGAATTGCTCCATTTATAAGAATTGTAATTGTAAGAAACCAGAGTTCATCTTGCTGTAAAGCATTGTTGATAAAATTAATTATGAACCAAATGAGATTTGGAGCAAATAAACTAATTAAGTTAGTATAAGTAAAATTTAAAAACTCTTTTAACTTTCCTCCAAAAAAATTAAATTTAAAAATTATTCTTCTGGATAAATAGTATGAAATAACTACACCAATTAAAAACCCAATCACATTTGTTACATAAGTTCTTAGTGGAAATGCAATAAAAGTAAGTACAAAAAATTGAAATAAATATGTCAAAGTTAAACCAAACAACAAATTTATAGCACCAACAATATAAGTTCTAACAAGCTGCATTATTGAAGTGTCACTTTGAAAAATTTTAAGAGATTTTAAGTTGTTAAACATTATCAGATCTTTTTTTATAATTGTAAGTAATAAGTAAAGCACCAAATAGAGTCAAAATCGATAATAAATTTAGAGCTTTTTCAACATTACTGGACTCAAACCTGATTTCCACAAATTCATCTTTTGGAACAACTGCCATAAATGATGGTGAAATTCTAAAGGGCCCATAGCCATTTTTTATTTTCCAATTTGGAAAATATGAAACCTTAATTAAATGTAGTTGATTTGGTTTATTTGTTTTAAAAGTAATCAATTCGTTTTGAATATTTAAATCACTTATTAAAAGCTCAGCGTTACTCTCGCTTCGAACAGCCAAGCTCTCATCATAGTTTTCAATTATTTTATGATTTAGTTCATTTTTAAAGTTCTGATATGCAGATTCAAAGAAGCTTTGTTCACTGCCTTCTCTTAAAACTGCATTCTTAAGTCGATCATAAAAATCTGGACTTTCAAATATGTGTAAGTTGTCTTCAACTAACTCGACTTTCTTGGTATTTATTGAATAGACATTGAAAACTTCATTTGAGAATAAAAAGTTAAAATTATCACTTCCATTAGCTTTATCTTTAATTGACGAAGTATATGCAATAAAATAATCCACACCTAGTTCTTCCATTAATCTAAAACCTTTATCGAATTCACCATTTATATAAGTTAACCCACCAACGGGATTGGAAGGTCTTTCAGCAAGTCCAGAAACCGTTAAAAAATGAAACGGCGTAGTTATACTTGAATCAAAATATAAACCTTCGACACTTTGGTGATCTGTAAACATAGGAATTGTCATCAATACCATAGGGGTACCATATTTATTTAAATCAGAATTTGGTTCCCACATAATTCTACCTGGCTTAAGTGTATCTAAACCTTCATAAAGAGTTGTAATGTCTGACCAGTTATTTTTACTTTCATAACCACTAAAATTCCAATTCAACCAGTGTGGTAGGTAGCTTAAAGTTCCAAAAGTTAATGATACAAGAGTTGTATAAATTAAAAATTTTTCAGAGTTTATTGAAATTAAAAACACAAACAAAATAATTAAAATTATGCTTATAGTTGTTGTTGAATAAGTGTTTCCCCATTTGGAATAATACAAATACATTAAGTAAGAATTGATAGACAAAATAAATATAATCAAAGGATATTTACCCTGTATTTTTTTTGATAAATTCTTAATATCAAAATGTAATAAATTAAAAAACAAAATTATGATACCTAAATTAAAAAATGGAACAATCCTGCCATTCCAAAGAGCGCTTTCGGGTCCATAAAAAAATAAAATTATTGCGCTTACTACTAAATATAATTCAAATCCAGCAACTGCCTTTAAAGTGGTTCTGCTACCACTAGAAATTACATAAATAATTGCACCTATAGCAAATGGGAGTATATCAGATTTTACTAGATCTGAAAGCTGGATATATGGAGTATATGTCATGTTTGTAGTAAATTCTAAATTTAGAAACAATGAAATAGAAAATCTCATAGCGATAAACAAGAAGATTAGAAAGGCTGAAATTTTTATATTAATTTTTGCATCACTTTTTATGAAATAATAAGTAAATATTGGCAAATAAATCATGAAGGGGATTAAATGGGAAAGAACCGATAGTCCAATAAGTAAAGAAGCAATTTCCATGGAATATCTATGGTTTGACTTTAACAAATAATATATTGAGAAATTTGCAAAAGCAATAGAGTAAGTAAAAGAGTACTGTCCTGCAAGTGACGAGGCTAAATTTCCTCCAAAGATTGTAAAAGATTCAGTAAGCAAATAAAGTAACCCAACCCCAAATCCATAAAAAGAAAATTCTTTTGAATTATCTCGCATCAGCATTTCAATAGAAATTACTAATAAAACTTGTGAAATTAGCACCATGGTTTTAAAAGAAATAGAAAATGGAAATAAAAAACTTAACAAACTAGTAATAATCGGAGGGAGTGGAAAATAAAAGTAGTAAACCGGGTAGCCGGCAAACCAGTCCTGTGACCATCCACTTAATTTAAAATTGTTAAATAACTCTGTAACAAAAAATTTAGTAGGGACAATATGTGCTCCCATATCCCCACCGGTTGGAAGCAGATCAGAAAAAACTAGTTCTAATCGCAGAAATATTAATAACAAAGAACCTAGGGCAATTTTTATAAAAAGATTATTTTTAAGCATCGGTTAAATTTTTACCTAAATATTTGGTTTTTCTTTTTCCTGCCTCAGTCCATTCTGCGTACCAGTATGGACCGTGTGGACACGAATTACATGACTCTTTTCCGCACTTTATTGATTTTGTTCTATAAGAAACTTTTACATCAGATTCAATTTTTAACTTATTGTCCACCAATAACTTTATTCTCTTTAAATCTGCTTCATCAAGTTCTGATAATCCATCTAGAATATCTTTGTCTATCATTACTAAAATGTTAGTTGAAAGGTCAAATATTTAAGGTTCTTATAAATGAAAAAAGTTGTTTATTTAAGTGGAGGTGTTGGAGGTGCTAAATTTGCGAAGGGGTTAAGCAAATTAAGAAATCTTGACTTATCAATAATCGTTAATACTGGTGATGACGAATATATACATGGCGTAGCCCTTTCGCCAGACATTGATTCTGTAATTTATGGTTTAGCAAATATAGAAGGAAAACACGGTTGGGGTATTTTAAATGATAAATTCACTGTTCATAGTGAATTAAAAAAGTTTTATGATTTAAATTTTATGATAGGTGACAAAGACCTAGCCCTTAATTTGTTTAGAAACCAAATGATAAACGATGGTTTAAAACTTTCAGAAATTACAGATATAATAAAAAACAAATTTAACATAAGATGTAAAATTCTTCCGATGTCTGATGATAAAGTAAGTACAAAACTTATTACTAAAAGTGGTGAAAAATTGAATTTTCAAAATTATTTTGTAGAAAAAATGGCAAAACCAAGATTAAGAAATGTTGTCTATGAGGGCTCTAGAAAAGCGAATGTCTCAAATCAAGTCATAAACTTGATAAATCATAGCGATGTTTTGATAATTGGTCCCTCAAATCCAATCCTATCTATTGGTCCCATTCTCTCCATAAGTAGACTCAACCAATTAATTCAAAGTCATAATAATGTTATTGCTATCAGTCCCTTTATAGGCAAAAAGGCACTTAAAGGTCCTTCTGTTCAAAACTTTATTGATATGGGTTATAAGCCAGATATTCAAGGTTTAAAAAAATATTATAAGAATCGAGTTAATAAATTTTATGTTCATAATGGAGATTCTGATGGTTCTTCTAACGTCATAGAAGATCAAATTATTTTTAAAAATGAAAATGACTCGAAAATTCTAGCTAAAAAGATATTGCAAAATGAATGAGATAAGAATAATTCCTATTCAAGGTATTCCAGAAATTAAACCTAATGATAATTTGGCTGAAATAACATTCGACGTATTAAATAAAAGTGAAACAGGTATTGAAGAAAAAGACATTTTTGTAGTTACACAAAAAATTGTGTCAAAAAGTGAAGGAATGGAAAGAAATCTTTTAAATTATGATTTTGAAGAGCTCCTGAATAGTGAGACTCAAAAAATAATTAGAAAAAGAGGAGATTTAGTTATAGCAAAGACAAACCATGGGTTTATTTGCGCAAATGCTGGAATTGATAAGTCAAATGTAAGAAAAAATACAGCTTTACTTCTCCCTGAAGACCCCAACAAGTCTGCATATAAATTTCGAAAAAGATTTGAATCGTTATCAAACTTACCAATAGCTGTCATTATTTCTGATACATTTGGTAGAGCGTGGAGAAAGGGTCAAGTTAATTTTGCGATTGGATCCTCTGGGATAAATCCTATTGATAGCTACATTGGAAAATTAGATAGTTTTGAAAATGAATTAAATGCAACAGAAATTGCTGTGATTGATGAATTGGCAAGTGCTGCAGAACTAGTCATGAAAAAAACTATTAATATACCAATAGCAATTATTAGGGGTGTTGATTACAAAGACTCTAAACTAAATGCAAGTGAATTGTTAAGAAACGATAATGAAGACTTCTTTCTTTAAGCTTTTAACCAATTAAAAACTTGTTTCATACCATCATCTAAATTAAATTCTGGCTTCCAATCTAATTCTTTTCTTGCTTTTGTGTTATTTAATACACTTCTATTTAATTCACCTTCTCTAGCAGGTTTGTATATAGGATTAATTTCAGAATTAAACTGACTTTTCATTGAATTTGCAAGATCATTTACCGATGTTTCTACACCTGTACCAATATTTAAAAAATGGTTTTCGTCAATTGTTGATGCTTTTATCAATGCACTTACAACATCCTTTACATAAATATAATCTCTGGTCTGCTCACCATCTCCATAGATTATTGGTTCTTCATCATTTAAATATTTATTTGCAAATATTGACACTACACCTGCTTCTCCATGGGGGTCCTGTCTTGGTCCGTAGACATTGGATAGGTTTAAAATTGAGTATTTTAAATTTGAATTTTTTGTCATTATCTTTATTAATTCATTTAATCTTTTTTTTGCAACTCCATAAGGAGATTCTGGCTCATCTGCATAATCTTCTTCAGCAGTAGGAATTACAGAAGGTTCACCAAAAATTGTTCCTCCTGATGAAGTAAAGACTAATTTTTTACAGTTAGATTTTAAAAGTATTTGTAGAAGCTTTATTGGCTGTAAAATATTGTGTTCAAAATCAAGTGCTGGGTTTTCGACTGAAAATACGACTGAAGATTGTGCAGCTAAATGGAAACACACATTTGGATCAAATTTTTCAATTAATTCTAATGAGTTTTCAGAACCGAAATCATCAATTATGAATTTAAAATTACCTTTAATTTCTAAATTTTCTTTTTTACCGGTTAGACAATTATCAAAGATTAAAATCTCATTTTCATTTCTAAGAAGCTCTTCGACAAGATGAGATCCTATAAAGCCTGCTCCTCCAGTTACTAATATTTTCATTTTTTAATTTTTCCTTATAATTTCATTGTTAATAATAGTGCCAGTAACAATAGTTGAATCACTACTTATTATTGAATCAGAAATAGTTACGTTATCTTCAATAATGCAGTTATCCAAAATAACGCTATTTTTTACTGTGGCACTTTCGCTAATTTGTACATTATTTGGAGAGATCCAATTCTCTTCTCCCTCAATAACATGTGCAGAAATGTATGATTCAAGGGTTCCGACATCCAACATGTTTCCATTTACAGTATATGTACTTAATAAGTTTGCTTTTGACAGCATGGGAAAGACCTGTCTTTCAAAAGAACAAGGAATTTCAAGATTGTTTTGTATTGCTAATATATCTTTCTTATATAAGTGATACAAACCAAGGCTTATTTTATTTCCATAGCTTTTATCTTTTGGCTTTTCTACAAATTGAACTACTTTGTCATCTTTATCTATTTCTAATACTCCAAATCTTGTAGGATCATCAACCTCAAAAGATCCAATTAGAGAATTAGAACATTTGCTGGAAGCATTCATAAAATTAGGTAAATCAACATTTAACAATAAATCACCATTCATACAGTAAAATTTNTCGGGCATTGACTCTAAATTTTGAATAATATATCCTGCCGTATCTAGCTTAGATTCTTCNAAAAGAAGATTTACATTTTTATTGTGNTTATTTTTATAATCTATCCATAATTTTTCATGTTTGATTGAGCAAATTAAATTAAAATTAAAATTCTCGAAATTTGAAAATTGTTTAATAATTTTATCAACTATTCTTACTCCTCTAATTGTCAGTAAAGCTTTTGGTATTCCTGAAGACAGTGGTTGAAGTCTGGTTGCTTCTCCTCCAACTAACAAATAAATTTCATTCATCTTCATTAAGAATATTAAAAAACTTATTTAAATCGTCATCTTTTTTTAAATTTAAAATTTTATCCCATACTTCTGATGCTTTTTCTGTTTCAAATAAAGATCCCACATTCCTGAGGAATTTATCTTTTAATAGCGGAATTGCTTCTTCTCTTCTTGAAGGATGGCCTATGGGATTTTGTATAGTGATTTTTTCTGAAGTTGAGTTGTCGTTGTAAACAATTTCTATTGAGTTAGATATATGTCTCTTTGAAAATTCGTAATAGTCTTTCGTGAATTGAGGTTCTTCAGAGACAAAAATCTTTTTTCTTAGATTATTAATATTTTCAAATCCCTCAAAACTATCTTCATACATTTCATATTTTAAATCTCCATAGAGAAGTGCAGCTGCCACCATATACTCTAGACTATGATCTCTATCAGACGCATTTTTTAAAATCTCTTTGTTTGAAATTATCCTCACAGCGGGTTCATGTGTGTAAATATTGACTTTTTTAATTTTATTGACATTATTATTAAATTCTTCACTTAATTTAATTGCTGCTTCTACTGCTGACTGACCATGAAATTCAGCAGGAAAAAGAACTTTAAATAAAATATTCTCAATAACCCAATTGTTAAGATCTTTTCCAAATTCTATTTTTGAATTTTCCAAAAAACTAGGCTCAAATCCCCACTTATCTTCATTCTGAACAGATTCATAAATTTCATCTTTGTAACTGCTAATGATTGCAAGCTCAATACCCCTTCTAGAGGCATCAGCAGCTGCCCAACTTTTTCTTTTTCCAACATTTGGAAAATGCCTGTATGCCCTAAGGGTTGGTCCATCTAAAAGTATATTATTTACAGTTCTTCTTACAGCACTTGTATCACCATTATTTACTAAATATGAGAAGACAGAACCAGAAGCAACTTTAACATAGAAAACGTGATCATAACCTAGTTTGTTTAATGATGTACCCAAGCACAAAGAACCCTGTATCTCATATGCTTTAGTTAAAGCATTTGTAAAATCATTAAACTTGTAATTATTGTTTTTTGAAAAATAGCTATAAATTGAACCAAAATTATCAGATGGATGCGCCCACTCTTTAGCCAAAAAAGTGTCGTTGTAATCAAACCATCTTGTTAAAACAGTAAGGTACCAAGAGATATCTTCATAACTTTGTGTAACTGTTAAATTTTTAAATGGATTTTTAAAATTTAGGCTTAAATTATTTTTTGACGCAAATTGAATAACATATTCATGACTACTTGCTTCAATTATGCATCCGATAGTATCTAATATTGCTAATTTTGAAGAAAAGAAATTTTTATCATTTTCCTCTAAATTCTTAGAAATATATTCAGTAATTAATACATCTAAATTGTTAGAATTCAAAAATTATCTTTCTGAAAGTCCGATATACTTGGCTGCGGGTCTAATCAAAATATCTTGTTCTCTTTGTTCAAAATAATGTGATGCCCATCCAACCGATCGTCCAGCAACAAATATAGGAGTAAATAAATCGACTGCAAAACCAAGCTCAGCTAAAAGAAGTCCACCATAAAAATCTACATTTGGAAAAAGATTTTTTTCTTCATCCATAATTTGATCAATTTTTTTTGCAATTTCAAATCTATTCTTCGACTCATCACTGTTGATTAATTTTGATACCCAATTTTTTACTATTGGACTTCTTGGATCTTGTATTTTGTAGACACCGTGCCCAAACCCCATAATTTTTGTTTTTTGCTCTAGGAGCTCTTTAATTTTTTTTTCTGCATCGTCAACAGTTTCGAAAGAATTAATAAGCTCTACCGCTCTCTCGTTAGCGCCACCGTGAAGTTCCCCTTTAAGTGTTGCTATTCCTGAGACTATAGCACCAGTGAGATCTGCTCTTGTAGATGCTGTAACCCGTGTCGCAAACGTTGAAGCATTAAATCCATGGTCGGCATACAAAATCAACATATCATCTAAAGCCTCTAATTTTTCTTTTGATGTCCCGTTAGGCAAAAGAGAGCTGGCTACCAAGAATTGATTGTCTAGCTCGTCGCATACTTCTTGGTGGTAAGAAGCAATAATGTAACAGACTATTGCTGTTATTCTTGCAGATAATTCTGTTTTATCATCATTATCTAAACTTTTTTTTCTTAGTGTTGTTAATTCACCCTTGTATGAAACGATTGTTCTGACAACATCCATAGGATGAAGTTTTTCTTTAATTTCATCAAGTAATTCATTTAATTTTGTGTCTTTAGAAGTTTCTAAATAATATTTTGAAAAACTTTTCTTAAAATTTTTATCGTCTATTGAATCTGTAATAATTAGAGACGCAACTTCTTCATAAGTTTTGTTTGATGTTAGCTCAGTTGCATCGTAACCTCTATATCTAAGTGAAGTACCTTCTTTGCCTACAGTCGATATTGCTGTTTCTCCTGCAATGACGCCTCTTAAACCAGGTGAATAATCCATCGGTACAATTGTACAGTATTAAAGTGTATAAGGCTAGAAATTTAGCTGTACAAAGTAATAGTTTATCACTATTGAGGTTATCATTTTCATATGGCACAAATACATAATTTAGAATCTAAAACTAGATATGGATCAAGATATGTTGCAGGTTTCATAATTCTGATTTCAAGTATTTTATTAGCAGGGTGGGTTGGTTTCTTCGTATTTTTACCGATTAAATCAAGTATGGAAGTTGTTACAAATCTAGAAGAAAAATTTTTACCAAGAGCTGAGGGAATGGTATTAAATTTTGTCTCACTATCTGAGCCGTCAACAATTATTACATCTGACAATCAAATTTTGGATGAATTGCATGACGGATTAAATAGGGATCCAATTCCATTATCAGAGGTTCCATCATTTGTCATCAATACATTACTTGCTGCTGAAGATAGTAACTATTACCTTCACGAAGGGGTTGATTTTGTTGCTATTTTAAGTGCTGCCCTAGATAACTTAAGAGGCGTTACACGTGGTGGGTCAACAATAACTTCTCAGGTTGCAAAACAATCATTCGTTGGTGATGAAATCTCAGTGAGAAGAAAAGTTGCAGAAGCAGTAGTTGCAGCTGAGCTAGAAAGGCGATACACAAAAGACCAAATTTTGGAATACTATATAAACTCAATTTACTGGGGCTCTGGAGCATACGGTATACAATCTGCTGCATATGAATACTTCGGTAAAGACATACGTGACATCACATTGGATGAAGCAGCAACTCTCGTAGTAATTATTAGAAGCCCAGCTTATTACAATCCCAGAAAATATCCAGAGAGGGTTATCGAGAGAAGAAATGATGTTTTAAATATAATGCTCAAAGAGGGTTTTATAGTAGATATCCAAGCTAGATCAGCCAAGCTTGCTCCTCTCAATGTTATCGAATCAGTTCAAGTTGATTCACAAGCAGAACATGTTGTTGCAGAGGTAAAAAGACAATTACTAAATGGCCCTCAGTTTGCCGTTTTAGGAAACACAAAAGAAGAAAGAAAAAAGAAAATATTTGGTTGTCCATCTGATGATACTACCTGCTCTGGAGGTGGCGGCTTAAGTGTTTATATAACTTTAAATCTTGAGTACCAAAAACATGCCAATCAGATATTAAATAAATGGGTACCTTCAGAAAATTTTGATGATGAAAATGATGAACCTAAACCAACTGGGGTAATTACTTTATTAAATAATTTAACTGGTGGTATTGAGGTAATGGCTTCAGGAATCCCTTTTGAAGAAGAACAATATAACCTCGCAACTCAGGGGAAACGAAATCCTGGTTCTGCTTTTAAACCAATTACTTTATTAGCCGCTTTAGAATCTGGATCTAAATTATATAGTTACAGAGACTCAAGAAGTCCGGTTGAAATAGATTGTGGTTACCCATGTGCTCCTGATGGAGTGGGAACAAAATGGGTAGTTAGAAATTATGGCACTTCAATAACCGCCGATCGTTATTTAAATAAAATTCCTGCACAAGATAGAGCTATTGAACTTCAATGTGTTGGTTATCATATTGAAGATATAAAAAATCTTGACTTTATTAAACAATTTCCAATTGTATCAAATATAGATGAGATAGCAGACGAAGAAGAAAAACTAATTGAAATTGGTAAAGCTTTAAATCAAATTGATGAAGAGGGTAATCCCATTATATATCAAGAGAATCCAGAAAACGTTAATTTTCCAGAAGGCACAATAGTAATTTCGGATCCTGAGTTAATTCAACAACAAGTAAATACCACACAAATTGATACTAAAAGTGACACACAATACATATTTAAACCTTGTAGTGATAAAAGTGAGTACAACAGATCTGTAAAACTTTTAGATACCTCTGGAATGATTTCATTAGAAGAAGCTACCAGAAGATCAATAAACACCGTTTTTGCTCAAATGGCATCGGAGCTAGGTGGTGAAAAACTTGCATCAACTGCAAACAGAATAGGTATAGATTCTGAAATTGATCCGGTTATTTCACTAACACTTGGTGCTGGTGCTGTAACACCTATAGAGATTGCATCGGCTTATTCTTCTTTTGCTACTAATGGTGTATTAGCACCACCTTACTTGATTGAAAGAATAGAAGACTCAAATGGAGATGTGTTGTATCAGAATATAGTTTCTCAACGAATTTCTATACCTGATCCAGGAGCTGCTGCTGCTGTAAGAAAAACATTGGAAGTAGCAGCACAATTTGGTACAGGAACAAGAGCAGTGCTTGATGACAGACCTATTGCTGGAAAGACTGGTACCCACCAAGGTTTTAGGGAGGCATGGTTTATAGGATTTATTCCTCAATATACCTCATCAGTATGGATTGGATTTGCTGAAGAACAACTTCCATTGACTGATGTAGAAATTAATGGCGAAGTAATAAGAAATGTATCAGGAGGTCGAGTTCCAGCACCAATGTGGAAAGAGTTTATGACAAAAGTAGTTGAAAACCTTCCTGTTTTAGAATGGCCTAGTGACCCAAGTGATTTAGAGAAATATTATGAGATACCTACTGTATTTATCCCTGAGCTGACTGGTCTGAATGTTTTAATTGCAGAAGAAATTGCATTTTCAAACTATCTACTACCAGATATAAAGCTTGTAGATTCAGAAGAAGCACCTGGACTGGTTTTAACACAGAGCATTGAAGTAGACGAAGAAGTTCCAGAAGGTACGGTAATTGAATTAGAAGTTTCAGGGCAAAAGTTCTCTGCTCCTATACCGAATATTCCTCCTTGTGAATTTACACCTGATGAAGCTGAAGATCTAATAAAAACATTTATGAGAGAAAATAATGTTATTTTATTTTTAAAGAAAAATTTTGAATCAAGTGATATCCAAGGGTGCGAAGGAAAAGTTATTGGAACTAATGTTTCTCAAGGAGCAACCATGTCAACTGGAGACACACTGATATTTATAGTTGAAAACTCTGAAGATGATTCTTAGTTATTTGCTTCTTTTTCTAAAAAATTAAAATATCCAAGAACTCCAAATCCTGTGCCACCCTCTGGATAAATAGAACTACTTGACCTTGATCTTGCAGGTCCAGCAATATCTAAGTGAATCCAGTTTAGATCATCAACAAACTCTTCAAGAAGTAAGGCAGCTGTTATTGCTCCCCCAAAACTTCCACCAGAGTTCTTCATATCAGCGATGTTAGATCGAATAAGTGATTTATAACTTTGTTCAAGTGGGAGTGAATGGTACTTTTCAAACCCATCACTGTTAGAATCCAGAAAACTTTCTAAGGTACTTTTGTTATTAGAGAAAACTGCACCAATCTCAACACCTAATGCAACATATGCTGCACCAGTAAGTGTGGCAACATCGCATATTATGTCTGGCTTACTTTCACTAGCATAAGCTAATGCATCTGCCATAATTAATCTGCCCTCAGCATCGGTATTTATAACTTCAATAGATTTACCATTTCTCATATTTAAAATATCACCTGGTCTAATTGCTGTACCACTTGGCATATTTTCAACTATGGGAGTATAAACTTTCAAACCTATATCTAAATTTTGTTTAGCTACTAGTGCAATTATTCCCCAAGCAGTTGCGGCTCCAGCCATGTCTGTTTTCATTGTTTCCATACCAGCTGGAGATTTTAAAGAAAGTCCACCAGAGTCAAACAGAACACCTTTACCTATTAATGAAATCTGCTTTTTGGCTTTTGGATTATATTCTCCAACTAGAAATTTTGGAGACCTTTCGGAGCCTTGAGATACTCCAATAACTCCTCCCATTTTATTTTCTTTAATCCATTTTTCATCATATGATTTAAAACTAATATTTAATCCATCAATTAATTCCGCAACCTTAGTCTGAAAAAATTCTGGAGATTTAGTTAGTGCTGGAAAATTAACCATATCTCGAACCCAAAATATTGAATTAACTTTATTTTCAATTTCTGTTGAAAATTCACTATTTAAAATATTTATGTTTATTTCTGGAGACTTAGTTGATTTGAAATTTTCAAATCGATAAGTAGACAGCATTATTCCTAATTCAATTAAATACATATTTAAATTTTCAGCAATAGCGGTTAATTTCAAATCGCAATCATTGTTGATTTTTTTACCAATTGATGATCCGAGATCTACAAAATCATATTCTGATTTACAACCTTCGGTACCAACTATGAGAAACGCTTTCTCATCTGTTGAGTTGTAGTTTGACATATAAAACATTTGATTTTTTTTAGCTTCAAATTTATTGGCTTCGAACAAAATACGATTTTCATCATAATTGTCAATGCTGTCATTAACTTGATCTGTAAGTAAAACTTCAATTTTCATTTACTTGATGTCCATTCTTTTTCAAAATCTCTCGCCATCATCCATAATAAGTCAGATAGTCTATTTAGATATATTAAGACAAAAGTGTCTTGGATTTCGTTTATTTTTTTCCATGCAACACATTTTCTCTCAGCTCTTCGTGATACAACTCTACACCAATCAAATTTTGAAGAAATACTATTTTCACCTGGAACCACAAAAAAATTTGGAATTCCATTCTTATTAGTTAAATAGTCTATATCTTTTTCAAGGCTTTCTATCATACTGCTTGTAACAAGTGTCTCTGCTGGTTTTAATTTTGATCTGCTCTTTTTCGAAGTTGCGAGCTCTGCTCCAACAACAAACAGTTCTCTTTGAATCCTTAAAACGACTTCCTTAGTCTCAAGTGGTAGTTCTTTTTCATATCTGATTAATCCTAAAGCAGCAACTAATTCATCTACAGATCCATAAGCTTCAGGTGCAATACTGTCTTTGGATACAGCATCTCCATATAAAAGCCTAGTTTCACCTTTATCGCCTTTTTTGGTATAAATCTTCATTACTTAAGAATAGTGTTATAAAGAAAGTATAAGTGTTCCAGAAGCTCCCAATGAAACGATGAGTGACAAATAACTCAACCCTGTACTAGCCATAACTCCTGTATATGATTTTTCTTGTAAAGATTTAAATGATGCATATGAAAGTACCCCTGCTGAAATAAATAAAAATACTATTACATTATTTAATAGATCGTTACCCACTATATTAAAAAATACCGTCGAACTTTCATATATTTTAGCAAAGACAGACAATGAAAGAATAAATGAAAGATACATAGAAAACTTTGCGATGTTTTTCATCCCTTCACGATTAATTGTAGGGTCTACAAGGAACCAATGACCAATCATCATGGACGAAAATACAGCAGATATCAACAAAATAGGAATGAAATTTTTAACATTATTGATACTGATGACATTTAATGATGAAACCGTGAAAGATAGAAAAGCAAGCGCTAAATAATATAATTTTTCCTTTCTTGTATATGAAATCAAATAAAATGCTAAGAAAAATACTCCTATTTGGGAAAAATTATTAAAAATCAGAAAAATATTTACTGAAATAATTGCAACAAATAATATGCTAAATCCTTTTTTGGGATTTGTTGAACGCACTATATATATTAAAAAAGGTATACAAAGTGTTAAAAAAATGTAGGTGAATTCACTCAATTCCATATGTTATTTACAATAATAGAAGTGTTAAAAAATATGATAATAAATAATAGTCGTAATGCTTTAGTAATTTCTGTTTTATTCATCCTTTATCTCAGAATGACTTCTGAGACTCCATCTCTATTATTTTCTCCTTTGCTTATTTTTTCATTTATCTCATATTTTCTAATGTTTTCAATTGCTTTAGATGCTTTTAAAAAAAGTAAATTACTTGGTGTGTATCTTTTTATTACTGTATTTTTTATACCCCCTAATATATTTGAAAATTATAAAGGTCTTTTATTTCCTGTTACTTACCTCTCACACTTCAGTTACCTTCTTTACTTATTATCCATAGAATTATTTAAAAAATGGAAAAATAGCCATGAACTATGAAATCTTTTCTAACTACTCTAAACTGATATAATGGGACAGGGTCAATTAAAATTCATTACTTCTTTTGCAATTTTTATTGCAACATTTTTGTTTGCTGATAAAGAAAATAATCAAGCTTATGCTCTAGAAATTCCAACAAACCCAAATTTATCATGTGTTGATAATGCTGTAGCTCCTTTAAGTAACTTAAAAGACATTCAAACATTCCTTAACTGTAATGGATTTAACCCAGGACCAATTGATGGTTTAAGTGGATCTAGAACTGATGGTGCAATAAAGAGTTTCCAAAAAACTGTTGGGCTAACCGCTGATGGTGAAGTAGGGCCAGCAACTAAACAAGCTATGAGAAGCTACAGCTCTGTTTCGTTTACCTTTAAAGGTAGTGGTTGGGGTCATGGTGTTGGACTTAGTCAATATGGCGCAAAGGGTCTTACTGAATTAGGTGCAAGCTTTTGTTCCAACACAAGTTCATGTTCTTCAAGTGAAGTTGTAGATTACTATTTCAAAGACACATCAGTACAACAACTATCAGAATTAAGTTTGTCATCACCTGATATTGCCTCTAACAATAATGCACTGTGGGTTGGTTTAGCCACAAATGCTAAATCTATTAACTTAACAACTCTGCCATCATCGAGTCCCCCAACCTTACATATCTGTCAAGCAAATTTACCACAAGTAGTTGGTGTTCAAGTATTTTTAACTTCAAGAGGCTTTGATCCAGGAACAATAGATGGTGCATTTGGAGATAGAACTGCTGAGGCTTTAAAAAACTATCAAGCTTCAGTTGGGCTTGGTCAGTCAGGATCAATCAACGATGAAACCGTTAATAAAATAAAGTCTGATGCAACTTCGGATGGCCCATGTGAGTCAGATTTTGGACCTCTAAAAATTGGTGGCGGCGCAACGATTAATGTTATCTATTCAAATGGAAGTTGTTATCTTACTGGACACCCTTTATTATCCAAAGTTCCTGCTTCATGCAATTTGGGAATTTCTTGGTCTGATGGGGGAAGGATTAGGGTTGGACCAAGAGAGCATAAACATGGAGTGTTAAAACTAAGAAGCAAAAATGTATCTAGTGGCTTTCATGTATCTTTAGCTGTCAATATAGAGAAATACCTGTATGGATTAGCTGAAATGCCTTCACATTGGAACGTAAAAGCCCTCGAAGCCCAAGCTTTAGTGGGAAGAAGTTATGCTGTTTATCAATATTTGAAGCAAAATATACCAAGTGAAAAAACTGATATTGATGCAGGCCTTTCTAGTTCAAGAGAAGCCTATTGCTGGTGCCACATTGGATCAACAGCGTCTAGTCAATATTATTATGGGTATCTTAAAGAAATTGCAGGACCTAACTGGGTACAGGCTGTAAATAATACTTCTGGAAAAGTAATTACATATGATGGGGGCTACACTCAAAGCTCTGTTGTNCAAGCATTTTACTCTTCCTCAACTGGTGGAAAAACCAATGACAACGCAGTAGGTTTTGGATCATCTACAGTTTGGCCTTATNTAAAAACAGTCGANGATCCCTGGTCAGTAGATAATAGAGTGGGTAATCCAAAAGCTGCTTGGTCGTATGATTTTAGCTCTTATCAGCTCTCTAAAAATATTCTTTGTGGTGAGTCTCCGTGTTTTGATGCTGTAACAGATATCTATGTATCTTCAGTGGCTGAATCTGGAGCTGCACTTCAAGTTACTATGAAAGGGTTTAAAAATGGTGCATCAAAAACCATTACAAAATCTGGCAGAAATATTAAATCTCAACTCGGATTTTCATCGCACTACTTTAAAACTTCTAGCCAATCAGATGTTTCTAACTTGAACATTGGACCTGTAACAGCTAACAGCTCAACAAGTAACGATGATAATTCTTCAAGCTCTACAGGTGATACCCCGCAATATGCGACTTCCAGTAATGGCTTAAATTACTTATCTAAAGCAGGCCTGTTGAATATTTGTAATGAAACTTCAAGTGCTTGTCAAGCAAAGACGATTTCAAGAGAGGAAGCAGCCGCAGTAGTCACAGTTGTTGGTGGTGTATCGCTGGATGCGCCAAATGCATATAGTGATGATGATCAAAGCATTTATCAAAAAGCAACAAATGCTCTTCCTTATTACGGAATGCAAGTTTGCTTTGGCAGTCCTTTTCAAATACAACCATCTGAAACAGTTGCTAGAGATGAGTTAGCTTGTTTACTTGTGAAATCAATAAAAGCTGGAACTACTACTAATCTTTCTGGTTCAATTGATAAATATTCAGATGAAGGCGCAAGTAAGTGGACAAATGAAATAAACATACTTGCTGCAAACGATGTTATTCCACCTTGTAGTGACATAAGTGATAAGTTTTGCCCAAGTCGAAAAATTACTATTGGTGAAGTTTCATTTATTATAAACAAATTGGTGGAGAAATCTTTGGTTTCCGCATCAGTATTCGACTCTAATCCATTTCAGGATAGTTGGACAGCTAACGGCGGAGAGGTATCAGAAGCATCATCAACAGCAGTATCCAACCCAAATGCGGGTAATGATGCTTGTGTTCCAAAAGATAATAGTTCGCTTACAATTAACTCAACTTTAGATATCCAACAATTCCTTGCAAATAATGGGTTTAATCCAGGACCAATAGATGGCCAAACAGGTCCAAAAACTACAAATGCAATTATCTCCTTTCAGGAGGAAAATGGTTTATTGGCAGATGGAATCGCTGGAAATAAAACAAAAGCTGCCATGAGGGCTTATACAGGTTGTAAAAGTGAAAATGTATGTATTGCAAGAGATAATAGATCTGCAAAGCTTGATTCAGTTGCTGACATTCAAACATTTTTAGCTAATAATGGTTTTAATCCAGGAATAATTGACGGGAAGATTGGTTCTTATACTAAAGAAGCTATTAAATCTTTCCAGAGAAAAGTCGGATTAATTCCTGATGGTGTTGTTGGGGCCAGAACTAAATCTGAGATGAAATCTTATACTGGTTGTTAGTCAAGATAATTTATAATTTTTTTTGCAATAAAATCCCCATTTACTTTAAAAAACTCTGCTAAATCTTTTTCCGGAGCAGATTTACCAAATGTCATTATGCTGAAAGACTCTGTAATATTGCCAATGTAGTCTGACCATCCTGTAGATTTTCCTAACTCTAAGGTGAAAGTGAATTTATTAATATTCAACTGCTTAGACTTTTCAGGAGTTAATTTATTTAATATTGGAACACTCACAATTTGTACTGAGTAGTCTTTAAGAATTTCTTTTATTTCAATTGCTAAATTAACTTCTGAGCCTGATGCAAAAATAGTTAAATCTTCTCCTTTAGAAATTACAAAACCACCATTTAAGAATTCTGAATAATCAATATCATAATTTAAATAATTTAAATTTTGTCGTGTTAGAGATAAAGCTTTAGGATTTTTCGTATCAGAAAATAGATACTTATAAGCAAATACTGTTTCAATGCTATTAGAAGGTCTTATTACATCTAGTCCGGGAATTAGTCTTAAAGACATAAGATGTTCCACTGGTTGGTGTGTTGGGCCATCTTCTCCGAGATATATTGAATCATGAGTAAATATATATGCAGAATTCAAATTCATTAATGATGCTAGCCTTATGCTTGGACGCATATAGTCTGAAAAAACTAAAAAAGTAGATCCATAAGCAAATAAATTACTATGTAGATTTATTCCATTAACTACTGCTGCCATGCTGTGCTCTCTAATTCCAAACTCAATATTTTGACCACTTCTATTTTTACTTGAATATGATTCTTCACTAATAATTTGTTTCGTTGATGCTGCAAGATCAGCTGACCCCCCTAAAACAAATTTATTCTCTGAACCAATTAACTTCATATAATTACCACCAGTAACACGTGTGGCTGCTTCTTGAATTTCAAAACTTTCTGGAAATTTTAATTCATTTTTTACAAACTGCTCCCATAGTTTTTTAAATGATTCATCATTTTTTAATTTATTATTTAAGTTTGAATTCCATTTTTCATAAGAATTGTTATCCTTTAATCTTTTTTCAACAAAATATTCATAAATATCATCACTATGCTCGAAAGGATCACCTTCCCATCCAATTTCATCTAAAAATAAATCCATTTCCTCACTTCCAAGGGGAGCACCATGTATTGAGCTAGTATTTTGTTTATTTGGTGCAAATTTTCCAATTGTACTTTTTGCTATTATTAAAGAAGGCTTATCAGATTCTTCTTTTGATGAATCTAAAGCATTTTTAATTTCTGTTTCGTTGTGACCATCAATTTCTAAAACTTGCCACCCTACAGAATCGAATTTCTTTTTTTGATCAGTTATAGATACTTTATCAACATTGCCATCAATAGAAATATTGTTGTCATCAAATATATAAATCAGTTTCCCTAGTTTCCATACTCCAGCTAACTCTGCGGCTTCAAAAGATATCCCTTCCATCAAATCTCCGTCTGAGACTATTCCGTACACATGGTGATCAATTATGTCTTTACCTAAAACTTCGGACAAATAGGATTCAGCCAAAGCAAGTCCAACTCCTGTAGCAAATCCCTGTCCAAGAGGGCCTGTAGTTATATCAATACCTATGGAGGTGTCAACCTCTGGATGTCCAGCAGTTTTTGAATCAAATTGTCTAAATTGCTTAATATCGTCTATAGAAATATCAAAATTATTAAAATGAAGTAAGCTATAAAGCAACATCGAACCATGACCAGCACTTAAAACAAATCTATCCCTATTGATCCAATCAGGTTGTTTATTTGAAACTTTTAAAATATTTTTAAATAAAACTGTACCTACATCTGCCATACCCATAGGCATTCCTGGATGTCCAGAATTTGCTTTTTCAACAGCAGCTGCAGACATGACTCGAATTGATTTTGTTACTTTATCAAACATTGCTTTAAGTATATAAGAATCTAAACAGACGCAAAGGAATCTTTTGCATGGTAAGAAGATCTTACTAAAGGACCAGACTCTACATGCGGTATTCCGAAAGACTCTCCTATAAGTTTATAATGTTCAAATTCTTCTTCAGGTGCGTATCTATCTATTGGGCGATGTTTTGCAGTAGGACGCAAATACTGCCCAATAGTCACAATATCAACATCTAGTTTTGAAATATCTTTTAATACAGCTATTACTTCTTCCTTACTCTCCCCCATACCAACAATTAAACCTGTTTTGGTTTTTCCTTCAAACCCCTGAGATTTTACATAATGCAATAAAGATAAAGATCTTCCATAAGATGCAGATGTTCGTATCTCTCTTTGTAGCCTTGGTACTGTTTCAAGATTATGATTGATTACTTCTGGTGAGGCTTCAATTATATTGTTAATTGCTGCTCTGTCACCTTTAAAATCTGGTATCAAAACTTCTACATCACAACCATTATTAAACTTTTTGACTTCTCTTATTGTTTCTGCAAAAAATAAAGAACCGCCATCTTTTAAATCATCTCTATTAACAGAAGTGATTACAGCATGTGAAAGTCCCATAGTATTAACACTTTCAGCTACTCTTTTTGGTTCTTCCCAATCTAAACTTCCAGGCTTTCCAGTTTTTACATCACAAAACCCACAAGCCCTAGTACAAACATCACCCATAATCATAAATGTTGCAGTTCCCATAGACCAACATTCATATATATTAGGACATGATGCCTCTTCACAAACTGTATTTAGCTTTTGTTCATTTAATAGATTTTTTAAAGATCTGTAATCATTGCCCAAATTAGCTTTAACCTTCATCCATTCAGGTCTTTTTGGCTCATTTGGCAAAACTCCTTTAATAGTTATTGGAATTCCTTTACTTGCCGGTTTAAAAACTCCCTCAGCAACCATTTTGTCAATGTTGAACTCTTTTTTTGACTTAAGTTGTTTTGGTGTAAATTGTGAAAATTGCTCATCAACTTCATTATATTGAAAAAACTTTGAGAAATTTTTAGACACTATACGTGAAACTTCCTCAAAAGAAACTTCATTATTAAAGTTTTGAATTGAGGTAATATTCTCTAACTCATTTCCACAAGGATTTATGAGCTTGAAACCTTCTAATTTATCAAATATATTTAATGAAAAACCATGATACGTTGTCCACTTACTAACCTTTACCCCTATTGAAGCAATCTTTCCCTTTTCAGTCCAAACCCCGGTGTCATCTTCTTTAGTAAATGAATCTATAGACAATTCCTTTAGAGAATCGATTAAAGTGTTCTCAATCAATCTCACAAATGGAATAACTTTTTTTGGATCTTCAAGTCTAATAATTGGATATCCAATCAATTGACCTTCTCCATGAAAAGTAATATCTCCACCTCTGTCCGTCTCAAAATAATCTATTTTCATTTCTTCCAAATGGTCTAGTGAAACAAGTAAATTGCCTGCTTTTGATGTTCTTCCAGATGTGATTACATTGTCATGTTCAAGTAATAAAAGGTAGTCGTCATTTTCTAAGTTGTTTGATACAGATTTGTGTAAACCTAGTTGTAAATCATAAGCTTCAGAATATGGAAGTTTGCCAAGCCACCTTATATTTAATTTTCTCAAACTAGTTTAATTCCTGTGACCAGTCAGAGTTTTCTAATTTCTCTCTTATGGAATTTAAGAATAATAATGCAACTGATCCGTCAAAAGCTCTGTGATCCCAAGTCAAACTTAACATTCCAGTATGCCTAATAGCAATAGAATCAGTACCATCCTTTGCTTCAATAACTACAGGTCTTTTTTTAACTGACTCAGTAGACAATATTGCTACGTTTGGCTGATTAATTATTGGAGAAGTTAAGAATGAATTGAACGAACCGTTGTTAGAGATGGTAAATGTACTTCCAGAAACATCATTCAAATCATAAGACCCTTCTCTTAACTTTGATGATGTATCGGATATTTTTCTTGCTAAACCTTTCAAGCTAAATGAATCTGCTTCACGAAGAGTTCCAACTAATAAGCCTTCTTGATTAAGATCAACAGCTATACCTAAGTTAATGTTGCTGTGAAAACTGTGTATATTTTCATCAAGATCGAATGAACTATTTACAACTGGGTACTCTCTTAAGGCATATATTGTAGAAAGAGATATAAAAGGTAGATAAGTTAACGAAAAGCCATTCTCTTCTTTAAATGATTTTTTGTGCTTACTTCTCAGTATTTCAACATTTTCATAATCAACTTCGACAGAAGTCATTACATGAGCAGAAGTCTGTTTTGACAAAACCATATTCTCTGCAATTCTTCTTCTTAATCTAGAAATTTCATCACTTGAAGGTTTGGCAGNTTGTACTTGCTTCTCTTTTTGTTGGCTCGGTACTTTTGTTGGTTTTTNAACTGTCTGACTTTCAGAATTTATAAAACTCTCAATATCTTTCCTTGTAATCCTTCCACCTGATCCAGTACCGGTAACTTGTTCAAGATCTANATTGTTTTCAGATGCCAATTTTCTAACTACNGGTGATAATTTTAAATTAGTACTTTTAACAACTGGGGTAGATTTGACTTCTTNAACTTCCACTTCAACAACTTCTTTGACTGGCTCGTGGACAGTTTCTACTTCGTCCGATGTTTTTTCACTAACAATGCTACCAGTTGAAGCTCCATCAAGTTCCAAAAGAGATGCTCCAACTTCAACAGTCTCACCTTCTTCAACTAGTAAAGATGTGACTTGACCAGTAAATGGAGATGGAACTTCAGTATCAACTTTATCAGTTGATATTTCTAAAATAGGATCATCTTCTTTTACCTCATCGCCAACCTGAACTAACCAACGAANTATTGTTCCTTCAGTTACTGTTTCACCCAATTGGGGCATAGTTACAATTTGACTCATAGTTTTATTGTAATTCTTTTATAGCTTTTATGACTTTTTCAACACTCGGTATAAAAGCATCCTCAAGTACAGGAGCAAAAGGAATATGAGTATTTGGAGGTGTAACTTTAACAATTGGATTGTCTAAGTTCCAAAAACCTTTTTCAGCTACCATAGATGATATTTCAGATGCCACTGATGAGAAAGGAACATCCTCTTGTAAAATGCACAAATTTGATGTTTTTTCGACAGATTTGAGAATGATTTCTTCATCAAGTGGAACAATTGTTCTAATGTCAACAATCTCAACGGAAATGCCTTCTTTTTCTAATTCTTGAGCAGATTGTTCTGCTACTGATACCATTCCTGACCATGTAACAATTGTTATGTCTGAGCCTTCTTTGACTATTTTTCCCTTACCAATTTCCACTTCGTATAGTCCAAGTGGTACATCCATTTTTATGTCGGGTTTTCTGTATAATTTTTTATGCTCTAAATACATAACTGGGTTTGGATCATTCAGAGCAGCAACCAGAAGTCCTTTTGCATCATATGGATTAGATGGAGCAACTACCTTGATTCCAGGATGATGTGCAAGCAATGATTCAGGACTTATTGAGTGGAACGGACCAGATCTTGTACCTGCTCCTGTTGGACCCCTAACAACCATTGGGACAGCTTTTCCAGCTTTCCAATGATATTTTGCTGCTTCGGTAGTTATCTGATCAAGAGCTGGATAAACAAAATCATAAAACTGTAACTCCACTATTGGCTTTTTACCAGCAAGAGCTGCTCCAACTGCTGCACCTGTAAATCCGCCCTCTGAAATTGATGTATCTATAACTCTAAACGGTCCATATTTATCAAAGAGACCTTTTGTTGCTTTAAACGCACCCTCAAAAACTCCAATATCTTCGCCCATCATAAAGACATTTTCATCATTTTCCATTAACTCATCTAATCCGTTTGTGATTGCTTCAATGTAGTTCATTGTTTTTTTATTATCTTCACTGTTTTCAATTTTTGGAGTTGTCCTTAATTCAAAAATATCTGCTTCTTCATTTTTTGGATCCGGATCGTCTTGATTTTTTGCCCAATCTAAAGTTTCTTTTATTTCGGTTTCTAACTCATCTGTTAAATTTACAAAATGTTCAGTTGTGAATAATCCTTCCTCTAACAAGGCATTTTCAAATCTTGCAATGGGATCTCTTTTCATCCAAAAATCTCTTACTTCATCATTTACGTATTCAGCTGCATCATGTCCTGCATGACCATAATGACGAAAAGTGACTAATTCAATTAAAGAAGGACCGTTACCATTCCTAGCTTCTTCACACGAATCATGAATTGCATCTATTACTTCATATATATCATTTCCATCAATAATCTTTGCTGGAATTCCATACCCCGCAGCTCTATCTGCTACATTAGGTGTGCCAAATTCAGTGTCATTTGGTGATGAGTAAGCAAACTGATTATTTTGAACTGTAAAAACTACAGGTAGGTTAAGCACTGCTGCCATATTTACACTTTCGTGCCAAGTACCTGTTGCAGTAGCTCCTTCACCACAGTTTGCAACGGCAACGACTCTAGAACCACTTTGTTGAGATGCTAAAGCCCAACCAACTGCTACAGGTGCTGAGTCAGGAAGCGGAGAAACAACCATCAAAGTACCTTTATCAACAACACCAAAATGGCTATTTCCATCTCGTCCTTTAGAAGGACCATCATTTTTTCCAAAGAAATTTAATGCAATTTCTTTTAGAGTTACTCCTTTTTTAATTTGAACACCAAGATCTCTGTGTGTACCACCAAATATATCTTTTGAATCCATACCAGCAGCAATACCCGCCATACATGCTTCTTGACCAATTCCTGGATAAACTGCCCCACTTAACTGTCCACCTTTGTACATTTTTAACAATCTATCCTCTAATAATCTTTGTGTTTTCATAGATTTGTAGATATCCCACAAAACTTCTTTTGAAAGTGTTGCTGAATAGCCTTGTCTAGTTATTTTTTCAATTTGCATATTAATGTAACCCCCTACCACTTAAACTCATTAATGATTCGCCAATTGCTTCACTCAAAGTTGGATGTGCATGTATAAATTCTGATGCTTCATCTGGAAGCGCTTCCCAGCCAACCATATACATTAATTCATGTATCATTTCACCAGCTGCTGGTCCGCATACACTTGCCCCTACTATAGGACCGTTTTCTTCTGAGTAAACCTTTACTAATCCCTGATTTTGATTTTGAATCATAGCTCTACCTATACCAGCAAAGCCATGTTGGGATTGATTAATTTTCATTCCAAGTTCTTTTGCTTTTTCAGAGTTTACACCTACTTCTGCAAGCTCTGGCCTTGTATAAACAACATAAGGTATAGCATTGTAATTAACTGCCTTATTTTCACCAGTAGCAATATGAGTTATAGAACTTACTGCTTCTGCAAAAGCAACGTGTGCTAATTGTGGAGTGCCCTCAACAATATCACCAAGTGCATAAATATTTTCTATCTCAGTTTGTAAAGTTTCTAGGTTAGTTTGTACAAATCCTTTATTAACTTTTATACCCACTTCTTCAAGTCCAATGTTTTGGGTTAGAGGTTCTCTTCCTACGGCAACTAAAACGCAGTCAAAAGTATCACTTTCTCCGTCAGAGAAAACAACTTTTTTATCAGTAATTGATTCAACAGATGTACCTAATTTAAAATTTACTCCTCTTTTAGTTAGTTGTTTTCTTAATTCACCAGATGTTCTTTTATCTAAGCCAGGTAATATTTCACTAGCTAGCTCAACAACTACAACATCAGAATCTAAGTCATTTAAGAGGCTTGCAAATTCGCAACCAATTGCACCTGCTCCTATGACACAGACTTTCTTTGGTGGTTTCTCCCAATTCAATGCTGTGTCTGAAGTGATAGTAAACTCATTATCAACTTCAATACTTGGTAGAGATCTTGGTTTTGAACCAGTTGCAAGAAGTATAAAGTCTGATTCAATAACTATTTCTTCACCATCAGCTTTTTTAACATGGACATTGTTTTTGTCTTTAATTGAGCCCCAGCCTTCAATTACATTTACTTTTTTTGATTTAAGTAACATGCCGATTCCACCAACAAGCTTATTGACAATTTCATACCTTTTTTCAGCTGTCTTAGCCCAGTTAATAGATTTCTCATTAATATCAATGCCAAATTCACTAGAAGTTTCAATTTCATGATTTAGTTCGGCAACATGTAGCCAGTATTTTGCTGGTATACAACCTCTGTTTAAACAAGTTCCACCGAGAGTGTCTGATTCAATAAGGGTGGTTTCTAAATCAAAATTGCTTGCGTAAAGTGCAGCAGCGTATCCTGCCGGCCCTCCGCCTATAATGGTCAATTTTTTCAAATTACCTCTTTCTAGATAGGGTCTCTATCCAATCGAGATAGTAACTACATCTTTACAAGGGGTTCCCAAGAAAAATGATAATAGTTATTGTCACATTTAAATCTACTAAAGTTTGAACAAAGTTCAAAATTAGGATTGTTTTATATTTAAGTAGAATGTAACTATGCAGACCAGACATTTAATAATTGCATCTCTTTTAACAGGTTTATTGATACTTGTGGCATTTGGTGCTTGGCTATTTACTTTTTAGAATTGAAAAACTTTAATCTACAACACGGCATTATCCATATTCCAATGGAACTTCCGTGGAGCTCCCCCAGTTTTGTAAATGTTTATTTCATTGAAGAAAAAGATGGCTATGTGATGATTGATTGTGGAGTTAACGGAAATAAATATCAAGAATTACTAGAAACCAAAATGAAGTCATTTGGTTTGTCATATGCAAATATAAAGCTATTAATTGGTACCCATATGCACTCTGATCATATAGGTTTATCTTCATCACTGAGAGAAAAAGATATACCATTTGCATTATATAAAAATTCTGTGGAATTTATAGATGGTTATAATGACTGGTCAATTAGATTTAAAAAACTTAAGGAATATGCAAAAAAAGAAGGTGCCCCTAAAAGTTTCTTAGATGATATTGACCAAATAGAAACACCAATTTATGCAGGAAAAATATCAAAACCTGACGTTTTACTTGAAGAAGGAAACATAAAAAATGTAAATAGAAATATTGAAATTATATTTACCCCTGGTCACGATAGAACAGAAATCTCAATTCTTGATAATCCATCCCAAATATTATTTTCTGGCGATCATATCCTTCCAAAAATAACTCCATTCATTCCTTTAGAAGATGCTGGAGATGATATGTTGGATAAATACACTACATCACTAGATAAGGTTTACAACTTAGAGCATAAATTAATTGCTCCTGGTCATGGAACTTTAATTGATAAACCCTATATACGTATTGAACAAATGCAACTTCATCACAAAAAAAGATCAGACAAAATCATTGATCTTATCGCAAATGCAAAATATTCGGGCTGGGAGATTGTAAATTTACTTTTTCCAAGGAAACTTGATGAACTCAACCTAAGACTTGC